>Ga0209542_10000206_pt1 | contig 147636 bp, 137 predicted proteins | sample RifCSPhighO2_01_FD_184028 | JGI IMG/M metagenome (GOLD analysis project Ga0209542, IMG submission 184028) | Soil microbial communities from Rifle, Colorado - Rifle CSP2_plank highO2_0.1 (SPAdes) (version 2) | ecosystem: Environmental > Terrestrial > Deep subsurface > Rock core/Sediment ... | reverse complement strand
CATGACTTCGGGAGTTAGAGTTCTCTGTTGTCTGCTGAAGATCACAAAAAGGACGGCCAGGAAAACCATGACGATCGAGCCGAGGATAAGAAGTTTTTTCTGTGAAAAATGGGCAGGCAACATATTAGTCTTAATTTAAACCTAAAGAAAATATTATTGTTTGTCAACAATCAAAATACGTAATTATTTATAGTTTAAATAGGCTGAATAATTTACCGGGTAAGCATTTGGCGGGCTTTGGAGAGAAGCAGCAAAGATTCAGGCCGGTTCCAGGAGATATCCTGCCGCTCAAGCAGGGTTATGACCTTTTTATAATCTCCTTTTTTATCGGCAATCAGGGCGCGGTTATAAAGCAGTGTTTGATTATCACTCCAGTCGGGTTTTAGGGAAAGCTCCAAAAGCATCTCATCAGCCTCATCCGGTTTGTTTTGCGCTAAATAAACACCGGCCAGGTTGTTCATGACAGAAGAATCGTCGACAAAAGCAATGACAGAGGGATCTTTTTCCAGGGCGCTTTCGTAATGCAATTGAGCCTTTTCAAATTCATTGATTTTGAAATAATAGTCTCCCAAATACTGGTGGCCTTCCAAAAAACGGTCGTCGGCAGCAACTTCGGGTTCAAAAAGAGTCAGGTCATTTTTAAAACGAAAACCGGCACGAAAAGTTGAAAAACCGGCTATAACCAGCCAAATGACCACTAAAACGTTACCGATTATTGCACTTTTATATCTTTTGAGACACCATTTCCTGAAAATTACAACTAAAGAAGCTGCTGCCGGTAAAGCCAAATAAATATAGTGGGGGGAAGAAAACCGCGGCACCGGTATAATATTCAGGGCCGGCAAGGTTAGGACAGCCAGCAGAATAAAAGCTTTTTTAAAATCAGGCTTAAGGCGCCGGAAAAATATAACCGGAATAATAAAAAGTGTTGCTGCCGGAATAATTTTAAAATCTGTCATGGAAACAACCCTGGTAGCATCGCTTAAGGCCGGTTTCAGGGGAAGCAGAAGCTGAAAAAGAAGCCGGGACACAGCCGCGAGCCTTGTCCCTAAAGCTAGCGGAAACGGCAATGCGCTGGCCGATATATGCCAAATTTCCGGCACAGCCGCAAAACGCAGTAATCCGTAAATCGAGAGCAGGACAATTTCTGACAGGAAAAGCCTGTCAAATAAAAGGATCAGGACAGGCAGAAGAAACAGGGCTGTTTCTTTTGAGAAAAGTGCCGCCAGAAAACAAAGGTAGGCCGGAAATAGTTTTTTTCGGAGGTGAAAATAAAGTGTCAAATAGGTAAAAAGCGCCAAAAGAAGTTCCTGGCGGTAGGAAATGGCTCCGACTGGCAAAAAGGCCAGCGGATGGAAGCCGGCGATGAGAAAAACCATCAGCTTTTCCTTAAAAGAAAAAGTGAACAAACGGGTAAGCAACAAGGCCGCCATAAAAGTGGCGGCTAAATGCAGAAGGACATTGGTCAGGTGAAATCCGGGCGCCCATAAGCCGTAAAGGTCAAAATCAATTGAATTAACAGTTGTGACAATGGGCCGGAAAAAACCGGTTTGCCCGAAACGCGATATAAAAGCTGAAGAAAGACTGGAAAGCGGAAGCACTACCCTGCCCCTTTCAATATCCCCGTGGTCCAACCAGCTGAAGCCGTTGTTTATAAAACTGGAAAAAACGAGGAATACCGCAAAAAATGCGCTTGTAAAATATATTTTTTTTCTCATTTCTAAATATTATATGATAAATGAGTAATTGACTTTTGTGTAAATAAATAGTGATAATTAATCTTAATGAATAAACGGCCATCGATATTTTTTTTCTTCTTTGTAGCTTCCGCCGTTCTGGCTGTTTCCGCTTATGCCTATCTTGTCTCCCGCACACCGACCAGATCGACAACATTTGCCAAAACAGACAAACAGGGAGGCATCGTAGCCGGTTTTCCCTCTTTGCCTGTTTATCCCGGAGCTAAAACCGAAAATACCTATAAAAAAAGTGAGAGGGGCTTGGTCGGCTTCCAGGGTGACTGGCTTACCTCTGACCGGGTTAGTCTAGTCATGGCCTGGTATCTTCAGAAACTGCCCACCTACGGCTGGCAATTAGTTGAAGCACCGGAATTTCCCGAGACCGACAGTGAATTGTTTGCCCAATTTAAAAAAGGGAAACAGATCTTAAATTTAACGGTTGAACAGGAAAGCCGTTCGGAAACGGAAATTCATGCCGAGTTTCCATTGCAGATGCCATGAAAAAATATCTTCTTTTATTAATTACCGGTTTTCTCTTTATAAGTTCTGTTAAAAATGTTTCTGCCTCAACGTCCACCGATCCCAATTTCAAAGTGGCCTTTATTGGCGATTCCTCTGCCGGGAGCAATTTTCAAAATGTCCTGAATCTCATCAAGCAGGAAGGCGCCCAAATGGTTCTCCACCAGGGAGATTTTGATTATTCGGCCGGTCCGCAAATCTGGATGGATAAAATAAATACCACTCTTGGTGCCAACTTCCCTTACTTGGGTTCGGACGGCAACCATGACAATTGGGACACGGACGGTTATGCCGCCTTTTTCAAAGACCGATTAGTCAAAATGGGACTGCCTGCTCCTTCAGGCAATCTGCCTCCCAGTTATTCCGCAGTCTACAAAGGCCTAAAAATCATCTTTTCCAAAGAAAACGGCGACCCCGCCTTTCTTCAAAGCCAGCTTGCTGGAAATACCCATACCTGGAAAATCTGTTCCTGGCATAAAAATATGAATGCCATGCAGGTTGGCGGCAAAGGCGACGAACAGGGCTGGCCGGATTATGAAACCTGCCGCCAAAACGGGGCCATTGTCGCCACAGGCCATGAGCATACTTACGAAAGGACAAAAACACTTTCCTCAATCCAAAACCAAACCGTCGATTCTTCCTGCTCCGACCCGAAAAATGTCTGTGTTGCACCCGGCCGGACTTTTGTCTTTGTTTCCGGGCTGGGAGGCAACGGTATCAGGAACCAGGACCGCTGTTTACCCACGACCTATCCCTACGGCTGCAAAGGCGAATGGGCCAGTGTTTATACCTCTGACCAGGCAGGCGCCTATGGAGCTCTATTTATCACTTTCAATTATCAGGGGAATCCGAACCGCGCCCACGGCTATTTTAAGGATATAAACAACAAAGTAGTAGACGAATTCGATATTCTGACAACCGGCGGATCAGGAGGTACTATCCCGCCGGTGACAATTTCTCAGTCCCCCTCAAACCCGCCTATCTCCGGAAGCGGAAAACCGGGTGATGCCAACGGCGATAATCTGGTCGACGGCCAGGATTACGTCATTTGGTTGCAAAACTACAATACCCAAGCTTCCGGCGCTGCCAAAGGCAACTTTGACGGCAACGGGGTAGTCGACGGACAGGACTACGTCATCTGGTTAAACAATTACAACAAGTAATAACTTGCACACTCCTGGAGTGTACTAGCTAGACACCTCTGGATTACGTTACCACTTCTTCCTCTAAATACATTTCGGCCTGGTGTGTTATTCTAATATTATGAGTATAAAAAAATCTTATTGGATGTTATTTTTTTCGTCAGTAATCATCTTAGTTTCACCCGCTAAAACATATTCTGCCGGGCCTCTTGTCTGGCTGGAAGATGGGATGACCCGGGTTTTCAAAAATGATCCGGCGAAAACAACATCGGCATTAACTCTTTTCTCCGCCGGCAACGAGTATGAAATGTTTCAGATAGTAGTCAAAGCGCCTCCCGGCAATACCCTCACCGGTGTCAGCGTCTCGGTTTCTGATTTCCTGGGGCCAAACAATAATAAAATCAGCGCCGATAATGTCAGCCTATACCGGGAACACTATATAAATGTTACTGCCGGCAGTAAAAAAAGAGCCGGCGATACCAACAGTCCGCTTGGTCCCGGTATGTACCCGGATGCCCTCGTTCCTTTCAAAGATCCGGCCACCAAAGCTGATTTGACCGGCCGGTTTGATGCTTCCCCTTTCAACGTCCTTACTTCGGACAACCAGCCTGTTTTGGCTGACGTTTATATTCCGGGAGCCACTCCCCCCGGTCAGTACCTGGCTAACGTTTCTGTTTCAAGTGATCAGGGCTCTGCCACTGTCCAAATCAATCTTAACGTCTGGAATTTCTCCCTACCCAAAACCAGATCCCTCAAAGGCTTTACCAATATCTGGAATTCTCAGTACAAAACTAAATCATCCTATATTGAACTTCTGAAACACCGCCTCAATCCGAAAACCGTCAACCGCTCTGATGAAAGATTTCTGATAGACAATTATAGCTTGGACACCATTGACATCGGGCTTGTTTCCGGTGCAGGCTACGGCAATTGCACGGCAGGTCCTCCCCCTTCAATAGCTGCGGTTCAGGCTGAAACAGCGGCCCATGAAAAAGACTTATACCTGCTGACTTCCTATGCCAATGAGGTTTGGGATTGTACTTCATTAGTGCCAACTTTTTTACAGTGGGCAGCCAATTTAAGGGCCGGCGGAATTCATCCGGAAATAGTTACTTATCCCCTGGATACTCTGATGGGCACGGATTTGGATCATACTGCTGCTGATATCTGGTATGTTCTCCCCAAACACTTCAATCAGGCAAAATCCAATATCAATAAACTGGTCAATCATCAGGGTATTCAGGTTCGCTCATATAATCCCTTAGTTCAGGATGGGTTTTCGCCGAAATTTACCATAGATTTTCCTCCCGTAAACGCCAGGATTATGCAGGGTTTTATCAACCAAAGTCTGGGTTTGACCGGCACTAAATTCTGGCGGGTGGACAATTGGACCACGGATCCCTGGCATAATCCCAATCTGCTAAGCCAGGGAGGTCAGCCTGTTCCCGGGGAGGGTGCCATGGTTTATCCGGGAGATATGGTAGGTTTACCTGGCCAGGTTGTTTCCGGAGTCAGAATGAAGTGGTTCCGTGAAGGCAGCGAAGATTTTGAATATATCCAGATTCTGAAAAATGCCGGACAGGGGCAGTTTGCCCTGGATTTGGCTAAAACTGTGGGAGCAGACTTTCAGAATTGGACGAAAGATAAAAACCTTTTGCTCTCGGTCAGACAAAAGCTGGGGGAGAAAATCCACAGTTTGAATTTACCTCCCGTATCCCCGATCAGTCCGCCTCCTGCGATTTCGCTAACCGGCAGCAGCAAGTCTGGCGATGCCAACGGCGATAATCTGGTCGACGGCCAGGATTACGTCATTTGGCTGCAAAACTACAATACCCAAGCTTCCGGCGCTGCCAAAGGCGACTTTGACGGCAACGGAGTAGTCGACGGCCGGGACTACGTCATCTGGTTGAACAATTACCTAAAATAATTTAAGGCTACACCCTCCAGGTGTTACAGGTTTACACCTGTCCTCAATAGATAGTCATCTATACTTTACTTTTTGTGCTTGACTTGTCCGCATTTCGGATATATTCTGAAAATGATCCGTGAAGAAATTCTTTTTGCTTTTATCATTCATAATTCTTAATTCGTTATTCTTAATTCTTGCTTCCCCGGTTTCTGCTCAAAATACTTTTAAATTCGTCGCCTGGGGTGACACCAAATCAGATACTAATGTCCTCAAGAGTCTTTCCTCCCAGATTAAAACATTAAATCCTAAATTTACCATTTTTGCCGGGGACCTTGAGTCAAGCGGCTTTACCCAGGGAGGTATGGATGCCTGGAAAAATGCCATAAACGCTGGAGTTAATAACGGTCTTTTAAATATAACCTTCCCGGTACGGGGCAATCATGATAACCAGGCCACCGGTTCCCCCACCGGCTGGCAGGCTTACTTTAATTTGAGTGCAGCTGTCCAAGGCATCGGCGCTGCCAATTATTCTTTTTTGGATGATGATCTCACCTATTCTTTTGATTACGGCAATTCGAGAATCATCGGTATAGATGTTCCCGGCAATGTCACCCAAATGACTCCGGCACAAATAACCTGGCTGGACCAAAGACTGGCTGATGCCGAAAGCAAAAGCTTGCAGCATGCTTTTCTCTTCTGGCACGGGCCTTTTTACTCACAGGCTAATCATTGCTGCCCTGTCCCCTCCCAATCATTAATCTCTGTCATCAATAAGCACTCCATTGTTTCAGCCGGATTTTACGGCCATGAACATACCCTGACTTATACTCATATTGACAGTTCCCGTGTTCCCGGGATTACCCGGGGCTTTGAACAAATTGTTTCCGGTGATGCCGGAGCCGGGCCGACAACTCCGACTTCCGGCCGCTATGATTATTTGCTGAATTTAGGAGGTGGTAACAGCGGCGGTTTTGCCGTGGTTGACGTTTCCGGCAGTTCATTTACCCTTAGTATGTACAAAGGCGGCTCGACTACTGCCCAATATTCCAAAACCTTTAGCAAATCAGGTGTTAACCCGCCTCCTGTTACCATTACTGTGACTCCCCCCGGTACCTCTCCGGGTTCAAAACCGGGCGATGCCAACGGCGATAATCTGGTCGACGGCCAGGATTACGTCATTTGGCTGCAAAACTACAATACCCAAGCTTCCGGCGCTGCCAAAGGCAACTTTGACGGCAACGGAGTAGTCGACGGACAGGACTACGTCATCTGGTTAAACAATTACAATAAATAAATCCTCAATCGAAGTTTCCTATTATGAGGGATTTGGTATAGGACTTGTTGCCGGCGGGCACATATCGGGTGTTTCAGGCAGCAAACATGGCGGATTCCCATCTAAACAGGCTGGCCTGGGTCTGCAGGTTGGCAAAGGACACAGCCTAATTTCGCCTGACGGGCAGGTATTGGTGGCAACTCCATTATTCCAACTTAGGCAATTTAAGGGAATGACCTCACAGGGCGGTGTGGGTGACAGCGATGGAGTCGGTGTCAGAGTCGGTTTCGCTACAAAAGGCAACAGTTTTAATTTTTTGAAGTAAATAGTTCCCTCGACTCCCCTTTCGGAGGAAGTGCTTTTTAATTCAATGGCATTTGAGGTATAAGCGGATCCCTGATTGGCGGTAAAATGCGGTCCCTGGTAATAAACCCACTCTCCTTGCGGTTTAAAGCCGTCGTAAGTCCTTAACTCACTGGCCCACCAATACTTGGCAATGGGATCTAGATTGAAATACATGTTTAGTCTCATCTCGCTTCCCCTCTCTGTCCAGGTAGCTTCCAAAGTTGTATATAGATTGCTGCCGGGATCTGAACGTACTTCAATAGATGTTCCCGGATCAGGTATACCGTAATATTTCTTGCCGTTGGCCATAATGTAGAATGATTCAGTCTCCAGTTTGACTGTTTCAGTCGCCCATTTGATAATATTTTTCCCCTGATAATGACTGCGCCAGATATTCAAGTCCAGTCCTTCGACAGTGCCGTTATAATTGAAATCTCCGTCTCTGTTCCTGTTTTGGGTTGAGCGCCCGTAATTATTAAGCCAAATGACATAGTCCTGTCCGTCGACTTTACCGTCCTCATTGGCGTCTCCCGGCATTAAATCATCAGGTCTGGTCGGTGTCGGGGTGATCGTCGGAGTCAGTGTCGGCGGCGGACACCACCATCCGCCTGAGGGCAGGATACAGGCGGAATCAGTAGCGCTGCTATTGCATAAATCAGGTTTTGGCATGCAGGTCGGGGTGGGCGTTAAAGTAATAGTCGGTGTCGGGGTTAGCGTCGGCGTCGGAATTACCGTCGGGGTCGGAGTCCTGGTCGGCGTAGCTGTCGGAGTCGGGGTATTACTTGGCGGTGGGCACCAGTAAAAGTCGGGAGGCTGATCGCAATAAATGACATTGCCGTTTTCATCCGTTACTCCAGAAACACATGGCGGTAACGGCCGGCATATCGGTGTTGGGGTCGGCCCATTCCATTTACAAAGTTCTTTATTATTGAAACTATAGGCAGGCATAGATGAAGTCGTATTTTGACAATAGTTATTTAATGACATTAGTTGAGATTTAACTGTGAAATTGGATACTGCTCCTTTTGCCTTATAACAAGTTAGGGTGCCATCGTTGGAACAATTAACTCTGCCTGTAAAGCTTCTGGTATTGAAGGCCTTAGTTTCACGGCAATAAGTGGAAGAAAAATAAGTCACGTAATTTCGTGAACTGTCGCTGCCTCCGCATAACTGGTTGGCGCTGTCATACCAGCCTGTAGGCAGCGGTGTGGGCGTGACCGTTGGAGAAACAGGCGGCCGAACGCAAGCTCCATTTGAGCAGCCCGAGGGACATGTCTGCAATCTGTTTATGGCATATTTACCGCCGTCAGCCGGATTCCTCCAGCAGAACCATTCGGAAAGTAAGCCGGAATATGGAGGATTTGCCTGCCCCTCTTGGTTTACAACTGCATAAGCACAGTAATCTTCAAAAGTTTTTACCATACCATCCGGCTGTTTTTGCACGGTGGTCCCTTTTTGAAAATAGTCCAGTCCGTCAGGATACTCCGGGCTTACATCGGAATCAGTACAGCTGACTGCTCCCGGGACCGGAGTCAAAGTACTTGTTGGAGGTACGACTCTGGCTACTTTCACGCTGCTATTGGTTGTAGATATTGGAGCGATTACCACCGAGGCGTTACTGACAACCTCAAGGTCGGAAACGGTTATCAGTTTGGGTTTTGAGGTCAACTCCCTGCCTATAAACCAGATATTGGCAATATTTAAAGCTTTGTCCGTTGGCGGTCCGCTGCCGGGCGTTTCTGCCGCCAGTTCGATCACCAGTTTGCCGTTTTCATTAGCTTTGGAGGGACTGTCCATTCTTATAATCTTGCTAAAACCGGAGCCTGATATGTCGATTTTTTTTTCAGTTGACAGTTTTAAATATTCTTCGGGGAAATTTATTTCGGCTTTGAAATAATCAAGTTTTTCCCCGGCTGAACCGTTATCGAAAACAGCTTTCAGGGAAAACATGGAGTCGGAATTCAAAGTTATGATGTTTTCAGTCGGATAAACAGCGATTGAGCCGCCTGTGGCGGCTGCTTCTTTCCTGGATTCAGTATTCAGTTTTATGGCATAAAGAGCCAATCCCAGGAAAATTAGCAACACCGGCAGACTGAGAAGGACTAATAACTTTTTATCTTTTATCATCTTTTACCCCTATTATCCAACCATTTCACAAAATCCAATCCGTCTATATATTTATCTTGATTGAAATCCGCCCTCAGGTCAAGACATATCTTACCCTGGTTAGGATAACATTGGCTGTTTAGCCAGACGGAATAATCCAGACCGGAAATTTTGCCGTCGCAGTTGGCATCACCGTATTTTCTTTTGCTGCAAACAACAGCAGTTATTGGTACTTTGGTCGGAGTAATTGTCGGTGTAAAAGTAGGTGTCGGAGTTACCGGACAGATCCAACCACCGGGAGGTAGATAAATTTCCGGGCAGGTATTCCCCCAAGCTCCGCTGGGACAGGGTGGTGGAGGCGGTACACATGTCGGAGACGGCGTTATTGTTGGTATCGGCGTTTCTGTCGGGGTAGGTATGACACTATTGTTGTAATAAACGATTAATTGGGGAGCTGAATTGGAGGGGCCGCTTTCTCTGGAATAGAAACCGGTGTTGTTGCTTGAGTCAGCTGATAAAATGAATGAATATTCCCCGTTGCCTTTTATGGCGGATGTGACATCATACCAGACAAATCTGTAAGGGGGCACCTTATAAAGGTTATCCAGAGCTTCACCGATTTTGGCCGGTCTGTTGTTATGATTCAGTGTCGCTTCATTCCAATTATTTGAGGTCAGATAAATCGCCGGAGCATTACCCGATCCGTCATAGGTAGTTTTCAAAAAAAGTAAAGCTTTGGTGACTGCTCCATTTACTCCCTCAGCTTTGGCTTTTATGTATGAGTGGCGGACAGGGCTTGAATCTACAATCAGAAATCCGTCACTCCCGGTGTTTAAATCAGGTTGTGATCTGTCTGTATAGGCATCGGCAACTAACGGAAAACTTGCTTTGGCTGATTCATAAGGAGTCGGTGGCGGTGAAACCGGGCACCAGACTTCGTTAGGATTTGGATTGCAGTAATCGATAGATCCATCAGTCTTCTTTTCCCCGTCAGCACATAACGGTCTTTGTGTACAACCCGAGGCGGAAGGAGGTGTAAGCTGCTGACTGCAGGCTCCATCAGAACAACCATATGGACAATTTATGGAAACGCTGTCGATTATCTGCTGGCCGTTGGATTTTGTCCGGCAGGCATGCTCAACCAGAACTGTTTGAGGAATACAGCTAGGATCAGAAGATAAGCATTCCTGAAGAAGGCAGGTGTCCTGGATTGTCACCGCGCTTCCATCCGGGACAAGGCCGGTTGTTGTGCCTTTTAGAGAAGAAATTTTACCTCCGTCCGAATCAGAACAGGCAACAGGTGTAGGCTTGGCAGTGGAGGAAGGCTGCTGGTATGTTTGGGTTTGCAAATCCGAGGCTTTGGGGAAAAATCTGGAGCCGACTTCAACCAGTTTATTGCCGGCGAAAATACCGGCGGTCAAAACGGCCATTCCGGCCAGAACCGCCACTAATGTTATGTCTCCCCTCTCCTTTTTAATTCGAGCAGGCATAAGGAAAATACTTGCCTCTATATAAAGATAAATACAATTTTTGGGAAAAAGCAAGAGGTACATGTATCTTTGAATTGACAGAATCATTTGAAAGTGTGCATAATAAATCAACGTTGAAAAAAATGAAGCAAAAACAGCAGCGGCCGCACCCGACGGATCCCTACCGCCACCTTATTCCTCTTCTTATTATCCTGATTGCTCTTAGCCTGACCTTATCTTATGTTCTCTGGCATAAGCTCAATTATCGCTCTCTTGGCCAAACAAACGACACCTCAAAATCCATCAAGTTCGGCACTTTTGAAGCACCGCCGACTACCCCGGCTTATGAACCCCCTCCGACCGGCTCCTATAGCGGTCCGCTCCCGATTACTACCCCGGCCATTGGCGGTCCTGTCCCGCCGGTTGATTATTATTGCATCGATGATGAAGATCCTGATATGTGCGATGACAATACTTCCCATCTCGTACCCAAAGGAGCAGGCGGTGTGGCAGGTTCCTGCGGTACAGTCATCAGCCAGGCCCACCGGCTGGTCATGGCACTTCCCCAGTACATGAAAGGCTTGAGGGATAAATTAACCTTGGCAATTTCCAACTGCGGTTATTCGACCGGACCGTCCGATTCATACGTTTCGACTCATTTTGTCATAGATGCTTATAATCTGGCCGGTATAACCGGACTTAATAAGACTGATCCTGCCCATGTCAGCCCGTCAGGTTTATACAATTGGTGGCAGAGCCCTCCTGCCGGTTACCTCTTTGTGCCTTATAGTCCAGCCGCAGTCCAGGAGTATGCTGCCGGACAGCGCGATTTAACGGGATGCGTCATGTTTCTGACCACATCCTCAAGCTTCCACATCGGCATCGTCAATAAATTGGAGCTTTTCACTGCCCAGGGGGATGGCGTCATCTCTATTCTTCAATCAGGCACCAGTATGTATATTGACCGCTTTCCTGTAGCCAACTGGAATATCAGCAACTCATCGACCAATATGACATATACATCCGGTGTTGCCGGATTCGGCTGTTATCAATAAATAAAAAAATGGATCTTAATAAATTTCATCTTTTGTCAAACAAAAAAATTCTGGTTTTAGGATCAATTATTATTTTCATAATTCTTCTGATTGTGATCTTTCTGCCAAAGAAAAAGTCTCCAAGTTTAAAAAATAATCCCGCCCAAACTGTGATGTATATCACATTACAGCCGCCTTCACCTGTCCCTACCAATTCAGCCCAACTTAAGCAAGCAATCGAGGAAGCAAAGCAATCAGCCCGCGAATATGACGACTGGCAGGCAAATCTTAGGCTAACCTATCCCTGGCTGCGAAAACTGCCGGTGGCTGATGATAAATATTATGTCTATTTTGATCTTAAAGAGGAAAAATTCCTCGGCTCGGTCTATCCTGCTAGCGGCGATAACGTGGCCATTATCAAAGCCGAAGCCCTGCGTGTCTTAAAAGAGGTCAAAGAAATCCCCGTCGATGACTACCAAATCAGCTGGACCGTCAAGTAATTACTATATTTTTTCCGATCCGGGATCGGCATGAAGCTTAGGATCCGGGATTTTTTGCATCAGCGAGTACAACCGCTTCAGGAATTGAATAAAGAATTGAGGCCGGAAAAATATTTAAACCCTCCTCTGATTCCCGTTCCAATTTCCATAAAACTTGCTTTTTTGTTTTACCTGCCAGGCAAACCACTGCAAAATTGCACTGTTGAAATGCTTTAGGGGTAAGTGTAATTCTTTGAGGAAATCTGCCTTTATTCTCATACCCTACCGCAAATGTGTCTTTATCCCATAATTTCCGGTAACCGGGCAGCAGTCCTACCGTATGCCCGTCATCCCCTATGCCTAAAATAGCGATACGAAAATCAGTATTTTTATACAGTTTAGAAATAGTTTGATTATATTTTTGCGCGGACTCCTCCATTGTTCCTTTTTGATCTACAGCATAAAAAGTTAAACCGCTTTTTTCTATCTGATAGGCATTAATGTCCTCTTTATTTTCAGGCTGAAAACGCTCATCGGCTTGTGCAATTGTCAAAAAATGAGGTTTTTTGGACAGGTTTTTCAGTTTTTCGGCAAAGAGCGGGTAGATATTAACGGCAGAACCTGCGGAAAGAAGAAGCAAGGTTTTTTGGGAGCTGGCAATTACAGCATCAATTTTTTCCGAAATTATGTCAGCCGCTTTGTGCCAAATTGATCGCCTGTCTGTCTTAACAATCTTAATCATTTTTTTCCTAATCGGGATTCTCCAAAAACCTCAGCAGTTCCTCTTTTTTGGCCAAAGTCGTCTTGACCGCCACTACTCCTTTTTCCGGTTGACCGTACAAAACCAGCGATCCGAGCGGAGATAAAAGAATGGCTGGTAGGGATGCCAGATCTTCCTCCCCGGCGACCTCAATTGCCCTTAATTTGCCGTCCGTAAGTGACTCTTTGAGATTCCTTTTTATAACTTTGACTAATTCGTCAGTGATATGACCGGCAGGATTTGAAACTTTACTATGGGCAGATATTTTTCCGAAGGCCAAATCAGCTAATTTCTGATGCTTTTTAATTCTCTTTACGTGAAAATCCACGATAGCCAATTGGTACCTGAATTCTAACTTATTCATCATATAGACCACTTCGTCGCCGACGGCCGTTATCATTACCGGCTTTATTTTATCTATCTGCTCCTTTAGTTTTTTTCCGATTTTCAGGATATCATCCTCGGGATTTTTTATCAGGATTCCTATGGGAGATTTCAGCTTTAACCGCAGGTTTTGCGGCAGCTTCCTGCCGAAGATATGCAAATCAGCCATTAGCTGGCCAAAGCGGTTGATCTCACCCATCCTGATTCTGCTGGATGAAATAGCTTTGCCGTCCTCGGCCATGACTAAATCCATTGTTTCCAACTTTAATTGAGGCAGGCCTGATTTCCCTCTTTTTTGGTTTACTTTTTCTCCGCCTGTCCGGGAATCGGCAGTGACCAATAAAGCCTCAATCTCATTTTCTGCTGTCGCTGGTCCATAAACATCATCGATTTTTACAATCTCAACCCGCGGCCGGAAATTTTGCTCTTTTATAAAGAGCATCAACTCCCGTTTCCTATCACTATAATTCTTAATTTTAATTTTGGATTTTTCTTTTACAAAAGAATCAGAGGTTAGTCCAATAATGACTCTTTCACTTAAATCAAAAGCCTGGGAAATAAAACGATGGTGTCCTTTATGCAAACGGTCAAAAGTACCGGCAATGGCGATCTGGCGGTATTTCATCAATATTCACCTGAACAGAGCTTTTCATAGAGAGCAATATATTCAGCCGCACTTTTTTTCCAGGAAAAATCAGCGGTTAGGGCCGCCATGATCATCACGTCATAGGTTTTCCTGTCATGGAGGCGCAAATCGATGGCTTTTCGGTAAACATGCTCCAGGGATTCAGAGGTATATTTTTCAAAAAGAAAGCCGTTATGGTTGTTCTTGATCGAATCGATCAGGCCGCCGGTATGGTGCGCTATCGGGATAGTCCCGAAAAACATGGCCAGCATCTGGATCAGGCCGCATGGTTCAAACTTGGACGGGATGACTATAAAATCCGATGATTCGTAAATTTCATGGGCCAGGCCCTCATTAAAAGTGAAATTGCAGTAAACGTTCTGCGGATAGAATTTATTAAACCACTCAAACCTGGCTTCCCAATCGACGTTGCCCGATCCCAGGATGACAAACTGGTGATTCTCCAGATCGAGATTCCTAATCATGCGGTGCAGGATGTCCAAACCTTTTTGAAAGGCATCGAAACGGCCGACAAAACAGGTCAAAGGGATATCATCTTTCTCTTCAAATCCCAATTTCTTCTGCAGCAGTTTCTTATTTTCCTTTTTTTTGGAAAGGTAATATGAAAGGTTGGCGGCAATTTGGTCAGGATGGTCCATCCGGCTTCTGACAAAATCGCATTTCTTGCCGCTGTCGTGTTTCAAATACCTGGTGATGTTGATGCCGTTTAAAATTCCGAATACCCTACCCTCTTTACCCCGCAGGATCTCATCCAAGCCAATGCCGTATTCTTCGGTCATGATCTCCCTGGCATAAGTCGGTGAAACTGTAGTCACCACATCGGCATGGATTATCCCTTCCATCAGTAAATTTAACTGTTTAGTTTCCCTCTCCCAGGCCAGGATACTGCCCTTTTCCTGATTGATCCCCAATTTTGAGAGCACATCCTTGCTCACTCTTCCCTGATGGGCCAGGTTGTGGATGGTCAGCAGGGATTTTATCGGCAACTTTTCTTCTTTGATAAGAAGCGGGAGCATACCTGTATGCACATCATTGCAGTGGATAATATCAGGTGTAAAAGATAAAAAATTCCCCTTGATAGCCTCAATTATGGCTTTATTGAAAAAAGGCCAGGTATCCTGATCGATAACCACATCCAAATAAATGCTGTTCTTGAGAAAAAAACAGGGAAAATTATTCAAAGGGTGCAGGGCTTTGTATATATCCACTTTTTCCTCTTTGCCGTTATAGATGCAATGAAATGTACGTATATGTTTCTTGTTGATTTCACCAAAACGGACTGCCTTATAAAAAGGCATCACCACGGCAATATCTACTCCCATCATAATTAAATCCGCCGGCAGGGCCCGGGCCACATCGCCCAAGCCTCCGACCTTAAAAAACGGCGGCAGTTCCCAAACAGCAAACAAGACTTTCATAACTTAATTATACATAGGTTTATTAACTCCATCCCATACCCCATTCCATTCTGCACCTTTTCCTCTTAAAATATCAGCGGTCAGTTTTATCAGATTGCTTGCCGCTTCCTTTTCTCCATTTTCAACAAACCACTTTGTCTCCATTATGGATCTGTACAAAGTATGCATTGCCAGACCCCGTCTCTCTTTTTCTTCTGGATGCCTCCGTAAAAATTCATCAGTCACAAGCTGTTGCCGTTTCCGGTCCAGGGCCAGGCCTGCAATTGACGCATCATAAATCTGCCCGGATAAACCCTTACGTTGAGCCCTATCTCCGCTGGTTAGCGTATACTCAGTCTCTCCTGATTGCGGATTTCTTGATTTATGAATATTTCTTGGGAAAAGCGTTCCGTGTGTAACTCGGGTTGCGGCAAGTAGGTTTTCATCCTTCTCGATCAGATGCTCTCCAACGTTTAATTCTGTTTTTCCGTTTTTAAATCGATATAAAGGCAAATTATTTTTTATCATCTCCTCAAGTGCCTCTGTAAAAGAAAATTCTGGATCACCGCCTTTAATACTCTCCGCTAATTCATCATATAATACTTTAACTTCAGGATTATCAGTCATTTTGTCAGTCAATTCCTCCAGTCTGTCACCCCACCGCTTGTCCGATGATTTAAACTCATCAAAATCTCTTTCACGGTTATACCACCATTCGTCACCGCGGAAATTACAGCCTTCATTCCCTTCTTTTAACCAGCTATTAGGAATATCAATCTGATTGACATTTTCCCATTCTGCGAACTCATTTGTAGTTGGATGTGCCGCTTCCAAATAGTCAAATAAAATTCGCATTCCCTCAGGACTATCCGGATATTCATGCGGATTTGCCAAATGTATTCCTTTTTCAGGGCCGCCGGCTCCCAAAGATCTTAAATTTTTACGATATCCCGTAATAAAAGCATGTCCCTGATCCGTCTCAAAAATCTGAATGGCAATTGGTATCGGCGATTTGCCTTTATGTCCTGCTTCAATCCATTTTTTTTTAACGTAAGCGGCGACGATTGTTCGGTAAGCCCATAAATTAGGTGCAAAATTGGGCTCATTACCGCCTTTGACCTCGGATGGTTTATGCAAAACAAAACTATACTCCTGATCTTCAGGCTTTTCTTTTAGTGGAATAACTACCATTGGGCGACCTGACAATGCTTTTCTGTCCGCATCCGATTCAGTTTCAGGCTCTAAAATCCTGCCGCCCTGTAACGCTTTATTGTCAGGCCAAGCAAACCCTTTCCTACGAATGAAAACTGCCAGTTCTTGCGCTTGACTCTCAAATCCTTTTTTTATTGACCAGGGCATATCGGTAATGCTTTCAGGAGAATTTAACAATCTGTCAGGAGATGAATCCATAAAATCATATAGGGACGGTCCTTTGATATACCGTCAGGACAATCCGGAAATTAATTACTTTATAACTCCAATATTTTTTTATAAACTGATTCGTAATCGGCAACCATTTTTTCCTTTGAGAAATTCTCCACGACCCGAGCTCTGCAATCACCTCTTTGTATCCTGTCAATTTCCCTGACCGCATGCACCAGGCCGCCAACCCCGGACTCCGTATCAACCGTAAAACCGGTTTTGCCGTCCTCAACAATCTCGGGGACCGAACCGCAGTTGTAGGCAACTACCGGTGTTCCACAGGCCATTGACTCGACCATCACCAGGCCGAACGGTTCATGCCAGGTAATCGGAAAAAGGGTACAGATCGCATTGCCGTACAGACCGCTCGATGTCTCATGGTTTATCTCTCCGATAAAACTGACTTGTTTGCCGTCGATCAAAGGTTTAATTTCATTTTCATAATACGCTCTGTCCGCCGGATCGATGGCCGCCGCGATGACCAGCGGCAGATTCAGTTTCCGGGCCGTCTCGATGGCCGGCAAAGGGCCTTTTTTTTCGACAATCCGTCCTACCCACAACAGATATTCGCCTTTGGTTTTTTCCACATACTCAAATTGGGAAATATCAATACCGTTATAGACCGTCGCCGCAAAATTAAGTTCCCTCATGCCCAGCCTTTGGTTTTCGGAGATGCTGATAAAATTAAAGTGCTTAAAAGTCTCCAACACCCTTCTCTTTTCTTTGGGAATTTCACCCGGATAATATGAACCGTGGATCGTATGGACAACTGGAGTTTTAGAGAATTCAGCCTGGAACATGGCCAGATACTGGGCGTGGTTGTGGATGATGTCAAATTCATCTGCTCTTCGAAAACATTCCCGGTAATGGATCAGCGGCAAATACGGCAGGTCCTTGTTAAATCCGCTGTTGCCCAATCCTTCCGGATAGACGCTGACCAGTTTAGCCCGGGTCTGGCTGTCGCCGCTGGCAAATAAAGTGACATCATGGCCCCGGTCGACCAGACCGTCAGCCAATAGGGAAACGATTTTCTCTGTCCCTCCGTAAGCTTTCGGAGGCACGGATAAATAAGGCGGAGCTAAGATACCGATTTTCATCTCTTATTCTATTCTATCCTAACAATAATCTTGGGGACAACATTATTATTAAATTCAGAGACATTCAGTTATAATACAGGGCCTTGTAGCGATCTATATGAAAAAAAGCGGCGTTATCTATACCCATAACCTGAAAAAAATAAAACCGCTGTCGGAAAGAAAAACTTCCCCTGCCTGGGGAATAAAAGTCGTTTTTCTTCTAATCATGATAGCTTTTTTTTGGTCAAAACAAACCCGGATAGCCGGTTCGAGACTGGCCGAGTTTGTAATATCAAACACTCCGACTCCGTCACCGACTGCCACTGCCACCCCCACTCCCACACCGACTCCGGTCATCCTTCCCTCAAGGCTGATTATTGATAAGCTGGGAATTGAAGCCGAAATCGAATATGTAGGAGCTGATGAAAACGGCAAGATGGGAGTTCCCTCAAATTGGGACAATGTGGCTTGGTATCGGGCTGGGCCTGTACCGGGTCAGATGGGCAATATGGTTATAGCCGGCCATTATGACACAAACCGGGGCAAACCGGCAGTTTTTTATCATTTGGAAAGTCTGGAACCCGGGGACATAATCCGGATTTCTAAAGTTGATGGAAGCTTACTCTCCTATCAGGTGACTAGTAGGGAAATTTTTCCGCTTAGGGAGGTACCTGTTGATTATATTTTCGGTTCAAAAGATACCTCTCAATTAATATTGATAACCTGCAACGGTTACTTCAATAGGGGTATAAAAAGTTACTCCCACCGCATCGCCGTCTTCGCGGAACTTTTATAATAACCGTTAACCGTTAACCGACAACCTGGGAGGTTACCCAGCCTCGCAACCTGGGGAAATTTCAGAAGGGGTTCAAGACTTCGATATCTTTTATTTCCTCAAAATCCGTATCATCAGAAATAATTGTCTTTATCTTATAAGTTTTCATATAAGCTACCAAAAATAAATCATAAACATAAATTTTTGGTTCCGAATTCATTAGCGAAATAAAAGATTTGAAAACAGCTTCATTCGGATATAGCACCCGCAAATTAGACCGCTGACTAAACAAATCAAGATCTTTGGCAATTTCCTTTTTGGATATTTTGAAATGTCTGGAAAAAACCGCCGAATATTCCAATAAATTTTGGACTGTTAAAAATATGGTTGATGCTTTTTCTTCCAAATCATCAATTATCTCAAGCGTTCTTTTATGTTTAGCTGATTTCTTATCCTGCGAATAAACAAGGATATTAGTATCAAGGAGATATTTTTTTCCGGAGATAATCATCATAGATATCTTCTCTTTCTATCTTATTAATTCCTATACTGTATTTTCCCAACAAATCAGTAAGTTTTTTTGCTTTTTTCTTTTTAAGAGTAATCCCGAATATCTCTTGTTTTAATCCCTGCTTCACCAAACCGGAGACACTCGTCTGTCTTTCCACGGCAGTCAGTTTAGCGGCTTTTAACAAATCTTTAGGAATTATGACTGTAGTTCTGACATTTATATCCATAATATAATCATACTAACATACAAACATACTTATGTCAATCTCACTATTGGATTGATACTGTTCAGAGTTACGGACACAAAGTCATCCTGGTAAGCGAGGAAAGAGCGCATCCAGGATCCGTCGGGGATTCTGGACAAGCCAGAATGTCGATATTTGCCAGCGATTCTGAACAGTTACATTGGATCTAACTTTCACAATTCCGAATCGTTACATGTATATGCGTGATTCTGTAATTGATTGATGTAATTTATTCTTTAACAATTTTCTTTGTTGAAGATTTGGAGAAGAAATAAATTATCCAACTTACTAGTGCCAAATCAGCTATTAAATAATGACTGGAAAGAAAATCAGGAGTTAAACTTGAAGTACAAAATCTTGGAAAAAAAGGTTTAACTCCTCCATAACTGGGATTATCATTAGATGACTTTGACACGATAGCCCTTCCCCAGGGGACTAAATATGAAAAATCTCTTTCAGTTCTGAAAGTACATCCGTTACCATAGATAAAAATTGGCAATCTGCTTACTATAGCAAGAATAGACAATAAAATAGCTAATTTCAAGACTTTACTCCAGGGTTTTGAACGGATGACTATATAAATTATTACGGCTGTAATTCCTAATACCAATGAAGAATAAAAGGCATACATATTTCTAATATATCATAATGGGGAAATGAAATTTTACTATTTCCTTATCAGTAAATTTCTCAGAGCGTTTAATACTCTTTGTTTCATTGTTTTTTTGGATATATGATTATTGAAAACCATATCGAAATGCTCTGCTGTATTTTTTTGGGATTCATCAGAATAAGTAATATTAGTTTCTGAGCCTAATCCTGTCCTATTTGCAAATCTTGTTTGGACAGTTTCATCACTTATATCTATTTGCCAGCGGTCCAGATTGGGATAGTTAGTGGCGGCTCTGACCAGAGATCCGTTTTCATCTCTTACCCAAAAAAGCCTGTCTTCCCTGGTTGTTTGCTTTACCCCCCTTCTCTTTATTTCGTTTTCTTCAACCAGAACATCAGGGACTACTACCATATCATAATAAATTTGGGAATTGTCAGGTGCTCCTTCCCTGGCTATTTCAGCAAAATTCTCGGATAATATTACGTCGATGTTATAAGCCTTTTCCATCTCGCCGGTATTTGCATATCCCCGGCTTCTTGCCAATTCCTTTAATTTAGCTTCAAAAAAATTTCTTGCTGTCTGAGGTGTAGCTAAAGCTTCAACAATTGAATTAGGCCTTTCAGACGAACTGCTCTCTATAGGAATTGGCGTTAATTCTGACATAATAATTAAAGCTTAACAGTTATTTACAAAATTTCAAACATACGGGATTTCTCAAACTTATTTTACTTATTGAAGTCGATATTTGACAATAGTACTAAAAATAGACTTTATATTTTAAAACCAATTGGACAGATTCCAATCTTGGGCTCCTCCATAATTTCCCTGGGCGATCCTATATTTTTTAAAAAGAATTCGTTTCTTTCTATATCATCGGCTGTTAAGTATTGAGATGAACAGTCATTTTTATATTCAAACTGATAATGCCCGGGGGTCAAATTCATTCAGCTAAAAAATAAAAAAAGTACAAAGGTAGGGGAATTAATAAAATTATTTTAATAATGTTCATAAAAATTAAATTAAACAATCTTCTTCAAGGCCTCCTCATAATCTTTTACCATCTTCTCTACCGTGAAGTTTTCCATACAATGGTTGCGGCAATCCGAGCGCTTGATTGAATCAATTTTCTTGATTGTTTCCGTCATCTCCTCTTCACTGTTATTTTCTATTACAAAACCTGTCTTTCCATCAACTACTACTTCAGGAATTGCCCCATTGGCAAAGGCGACTACCGGGGTGCCGCAGGCCATCGCTTCAATCATCACCAGACCAAAAGGCTCCTCCCACAGGATGGGAAAAAGAAAGGCTTTAGCGTTCTGGTAAAGTTCTACTTTTTTATAAAAATCCAGCTCCCCGAACCATTGTACCTGTTCTCCGTCAATATCCTTTTTGAGTTCCTCAAAATAATCCTGGTCGCGGATTTTGCCGGCCAAAATAAGTTTCAAACCCAGTTTTTTGGCAATTCTGACTGCCGCCCCCTGGTTTTTATGCCGGCCGATTGTCCCCATCATCAGCAGATACTCTCCGCCAGCCGGCGGTCTGGGATGCGGATTGAATGTATATTTTTCCGTATCGGCACAGTTATAGACGGTGGCCAAATAATTCAAATCAGGAAAATCTTTCCGCTGGCTGTTACTGATAGTGATTATATGAGTGTTATATGTTTTGAATAAGTTTGATAGCTGCGGAAAAAGGGGCAAATGCATGACGTTGACAAAAGGCTTTCCTAAGTGCATTACCAGAGGCAGAAAAACCGCTTCCCCCCGCATGTTATTCAAAATCAGATCATACCCGTCTTTTAGGTCAGTCAGCATTTGCATCGTTTCGGCGAGATGAACATTTTCCAGCCTCAATTTTCTAGAAGCTTCTGTCTCTTCCTTGCCTGCCGCAGTTTCGATGGATACGGGTTGTCCTACTTCAATTAACTTAAATCCTTCCTCCTGTGATCCTCTCGAGGCAATCAGTATGATTTCATGACCGAGTTTGGCTAAGCCGCGGGCCTGGTAGTAGGCTATCCATTCCGTACCGCCCTGCTTTGGCGGCGGCACCGGTAATGCCACTGATCCTAAAATTGCTATCCTCATTATTAGAGTATAACTTATCCGATCTTCAACTGCTTATGCTTGGGGCCGTTGTGGTTTTTAACCTTTGGAAAGTAGGCAAAGCGCATATACATCAGGATAAAGCGGTGGGCAATTGTTTCCCAGGAAAATTTTTCCTCGACAATTCTTCGGGCATTTTCCGCCATCTTATCCCTTTTTTCTTCATTGGATAAAAGTTTATTGACCTTGGCGGCAATCTCCGTGGCATTTTTCGGCCTCACAAAAAAGCCGTTTACCCCGTCCTTGACAGCCAACGGTATCCCGCCTTTGCGGGTGACGACTACCGGCGTCTTGCATGACATCGCTTCCAGAATGACCAAACCTAAGGGTTCATCCCAGACGGAAGGCGCCACAAAGACATCAGCCCGGTTATAAAATTTGCGCAGTTCGTCCCCTTCGGCTACATGCCCGATAAAATGGATATTGGACAGTTCCAGTGATCTGGTTTTCTCCTCGAGATATTGTCGCTCCGGGCCTTCCCCGACAATAACGATTTCGGCATTAATCTTTTTGGCAGCGGCAATCAGATAGCGGACTCCCTTGTAATGAGTCAGTTTTCCGGCAAACAGGACGACTTTTTTACCTGTCAAATGGTACTTCTTATCAATATCGTCAGTGGCTAAATTCGGATTGAATTTTCTGACATCGACGCCTCCCGGGATGACTCTGACTTCAGAACGGAATTCGTCGCCGAAGACTTTAAAAAGCCACTCTTTAGTCCAAAATGAGTTAGGTACGATCCTTCTAGCACGGCGCAGCGCATCCCCTGTCAAAGCCAGATAGCGCTTGTCTTTCTGGACGGTCGGCAGTTCCGAACCGTGGATGGAAATAACATAGGGTATCTGATAAACGCTTTTGATGACGCGGGCACACCATGATAATGGAAATGCGTGATGGACATGGATGATATTGGGGTTGAAATCCTCGACAGCCGCCCTGACACTATTGAGCATCTCTTCATACATCTCAATCAGATCATGGCTTGTAATATCGGTATAAAGGATGGCATTCGGCCATTCCGGATGTCCGGTAAAGACAACCTGTTTGGAAGTTTTTAAAGGGTACAAGGTTACATTGGGAACATGCCTTGTATCAGGGGCGACCAAAGCGACTTTGAAATGCCGTCCGACCTCCTGGGCCAAATACCTGGCGTATGTGCCGGAACCTGACCCCCATAAAGGAAAGGTTTGTATATACAGGATTTTCATTTAGTCTGTTCGCAATTTATCGGTCTAGTCCCACAATTTTATTTTATTTATGGATTTAAATGCAAATTTAGTGCTGGCGGAAATAAATTTGAGGGAAAAAAACGGATCCGGCCAGATGCCTTTTTAATCTCCAAGGCTCTTTGACAAGCCGGTAAGCCCATTCCCACCCGCTGTCCCTCAGCCACTTCGGCGCCCGTTTGGCCTTGCCTGACAAATAATCAAAACTGCCCCCGACGGCCATCATGACCAGCGGTTTTCCCCAATTTGACTGTTGCATTTTTTCTTTTAATTTTTGAATGAAAAATTCCTGCTTGGGGAAACCCAGGGCAACGAAAAGAACATCAATCTTTCTCTGCTCAATCGCGTTTATCAAATTCTCGAAATATTTTTCGCTATTAATTACTTTCCCCTTATTATAATTTAGGATTTCGAATTCCGAATTCCGAATTTTTATTTCCGGTTCTCCCAGGACGTCAATTTTCAGTCCCTGGTTAAGTTTGCGTAAGCACTCTGCTGTCTGGACTGCCAATCCGGTCCTGCCCCCTATAAGTCCTATTCTGTCGTTCCTTTTCACTGCCTGACGGCACAATGAAAGCATAAAATCAACACCGGAAATTCTCCGGATTTTCAATTTATATTTTTTTTCAACTGCCCAGACAATGCCGGCACCGTCGGGAAGATTGATTTGGCCTGTATTGACAGTCTGTCTAAACGTCTTATTTTTTTCGGCGAAAACTACAATTTCCGGGTTCGGGGTAAAAATAACCAGCGGTTTTACCCCGTCACTTTTGCCTTTTGCCTTTCGACTTTTGCCATTTTTAAAGTACTTATCGATTTTCTCCAGGATAGAATATTCATTTTCTGTAGTTATTTTCACGCCTAGAATTTTTATGGTGTTTTGAGACATAAATTATTATCAATGTCTTATTTTCTAGAAGTATTTTTGTCTTTATTTATATTTATGAGTACAAATATTATCCGGGAAGTTTTATTATTTTAACAATCTAAATAATCATTAAAACACTTAAAGTTTAGCAGAAGATTTTATTTTCATCAATTATACTGTGATTTTTTATAAAAACCGTTCTTTATTCTATTTTTTTTAATCTTTTTAGCCTAAATATATTACTATAAAGTCTTATTCATAATTCATATATCTTATCTCTATCTTCTGGCAATAGATCTTTTATACAAATCAATATTTTCCAGAGCAACGCCGGTCCCCCGCACCACACATAACAGAGGGTCTTCGGCTATATGGACAGCCACCCCTGTCGATTGCATGATCAGTTTATCCATATTGGTCAATAGCGCTGTCCCTCCTGACAGGACTATGCCTTTGTCGATAATATCCGAAGCCAGTTCCGGCGGTGTATTTTCCAAAACTTCCTTAATGCCGGAGATAATTGACTGGAGGGGATTCTCCAAAGCTGCCGAAATTTCCTCGCTGCTAATTTCAATCAACCTGGGAAGTCCGGACAAGCTATCCCTGCCTCTGACTTCCATTTTCCGGATATTTTTTCCGACAGAGGCTTTCGGCAGTGCATCGCCTATTTGGATTTTGGCCTCTTCGCTCATTCTCTCCCCGATGATCAGATTAAATTTTTTCTTGATATAAGCACCTATCGCTTCATCCAAGCGGTTGCCGGCCACTCTCACCGAATGATGGACGACCACTCCTCCCAGAGAAATAACCGCCGCTTCGCTCGAACCGCCGCCTGTATCGACAATCATATTGCCGGAAGGCTGGGCGATGGGGATTTTTGCCCCTATGGCAGCTGCCAAGGGTTCTTCTATCAGATAAACTGTCCTGGCTCCGGCTGAAAGTGTAGCGTCCATGACTGCTCTTCTTTCTACCTGGGTACAGCCGGCCGGGATGCAAATCATGACTTCGGGTTTGAAAAAGCGGGTTCTCCCACAAACCTTGTCCAGAAAATAGCGCAGCATGGCCTCCGTCACCACATAATCGGCTATCACTCCTTCTTTCAAAGGACGTGAAGCGACGATATTCCCAGGAGTCCGGCCGAGCATTTCGCGAGCCTCATTGCCGACTGCTACTACCCGGTTATCGTCAATTGATATCGCCACTACCGTCGGTTCATTTAAGACAACTCCCTCCCCTGCCAGATAAACCAGGGAATTAGCCGTACCCAAATCAATACCAAGACGTTTGAAAAGCATATTTTCCAATTAATTCTACTGTTCCTATGCTATAATTACAACGCCTTCCGATGCTTAAACGTCTTTTCCTATTTTTGTTTTCGCTTGTTCTGATTGCTGGTTTGACCGCCGCAGTTATCCTCTATGGCCGGGGTTACCGCTTTGATCCCAAAGATAAAACTATCAGTCCGACCGGCATTCTCTCTGTTTCCTCATATCCCGGAAAATCTTCAATCTTTATCAACGGCAAATTAATTTCAGCCACCGATGCCTCACTGACTTTGCCGCCGGGCTGGTATGAAATCAAAATCAGCAAAGAGGGCTACCAGCCCTGGAAAAAAAGAATCAGGATCCAGGGTGAAGTTGTCAGCCAAATTGACGCTCTCCTCCTGCCTTTTAATCCGTCACTCAGAGCCATTACCTTTACCGGGGTCGTCTCCCCCCATCTCTCTCCTTCAGGCACGAAAGTCGCCTATTTGGTTAAAAGTAGCGAAGATGATCCGGCCACCGGCAAAAACCGTTCCGGCGTCTGGCTTTTGGAATTAAGAACCGGTCCTTTAGGCACGAAACCGGATCCCAAGCAGATGTTTTCCATCAATCCTGAGGGGGCAGAGCTTATATGGTCATATGATGAAAAGGAAATTATGGTAGTTTTCCGTCCCGCTGCCCTTCCCATTCAACAAGCTTACCTTATGGAAACAGAAAGCGGCCTCTCCATTATGCCAATTGATGTCACCTTACGGGCAGAGGAAATACTCCAGGAATGGGAAGAAAGAAAAATGCTCAAACATAAATCAAGTCTTGCCTCCTTGCCTAAAAACATCAGGCAAATTTTGACTGAATCAGCAGACGGAATTAAATTTTCTCCTGATGAAAATAAAATCCTTTATCAGGCTACTGATTCCGCCAGCCTTAAGCTTGTCATAGACCCGCCTCTTATCGGCAGCAATCCGACGGAAGAGACCAGAAAACTGGAAAAAGGAAAATATTATATCTACGACGCCAAGGAAGATAAGAATTATTTTTTGGCTGATACTTTACCGATCTGGTATACCGATTCAAAACACCTCATTCTGATAGACCTGGATAAGATAGCCGTGGTTGATTACGACGGCACCAACAAGCGTTCAGTTTATTCCGGTCCGTTTACGGATAATCTGGTTTTTCCGTGGACTTCTGGAGGCAAAATAGTTATCCTGACCAATATAAACAGCTCATCTTCAGCTGATTTTTACGACGTCGACTTAAGATAAATATGGATAAAAAAACTATGGCCATTTTGTTGAGTCTGGCTGCCCTTATCGCTGGAATCTATTTTCTGACAAACTCGGTTGATGTCAAACCTTTCTTCAGTTTCCCCGGCATTAACCAGGCTACCTCTTCTGGTTCCCAAAAAGGCTTCTCCGAACTCCTGGAACCGTCTCTTACCCCTACTCCCTGAAATCCTTTTCCGGAACAGCCAGGATGATCAGTCGTTTAAAAGTCGTTCCCGGAGGCCAGCATGTCTGCAGTGTCAGCTGTTCATAGTTGGTCTGCCTGGTCAAATATTCAATTTCAGTCGGATCGACAATCAGTTTATTGGTTACCCTGTAAATATGCCTTTTTCCGTTCAAAAAAAGATCAACTTCATCCCCTTTTTCCAGTTCCTTCAGTAAATAAAAAATAGCGTTATAACGGCCCACATTCCAAAAATTATCAGTTGAGTGGGCAAAGAGGAAAATATTACCCGTCACCCCCGGAAAAACCGTGCCGGCCGCGTGGGCGACTCCTTTTTTTAAAGCATCCAAATAAATATCAGGTTTGCCGGCATCAATATTGGGAGCAATCGGCGCGTTTGCCCCGATTTTCGGAATGATTATGCCGAATTTAGAGGATACCGGTTCCAGAAATTCCACTTTATCCCCGCCGGAAATCTGTCCAAAAAGTGTGTTGTTTATGATCTCCGGGGTTGGAGTAGGTTCCTCGCTCAATACCTCTGTTTCATCTTCAGCAACTACCCCCTTCCAGGCAATCTGGTAGCGGACATTTCTCATTTGGTTGAGCCGGTACTTGCTTTCCAAAAGCACAGCCGGACCCAATGTTCTGCTGATGCCATAGAGTGAAGCTAACAGAAGGAAATTTCCCAGTGTTCGTAAAATAATAAATCTGATAACTTCCCTGCTTATTTTCATATAAAAAAAGTACCCCTGGGCGGAATCGAACCGCCATCAATCGCTTAGGACGCGACTACTCTGTCCGTTGAGCTACAGGGGCATAAATTTGGAACTGCCAATATCCAACCTTAATATTTTATCATTCAGGTGATAAAATACGAAGAGACTCTGTGTCAGGGAAATCGGGATGTAGCTCAGTTGGCTAGAGCGCTACGTTCGGGACGTAGAGGCCCGCGGTTCAAGTCCGCGCATCCCGACCAACAGAATATAATTTGGCAAAGGGGGTGATCAATTTGAAACAAGTAGGTCAGGTAACCCACTATTACGATAAAATCTCTGTGGCGGTCATCAACCTATCCTCAAAACTTAAGGTTGGTGAGACAGTTAAATTTTCCCACCATGATGATGAATTTACCCAGACAGTCAGCTCAATGCAAAAAGACCACCAGGTGATTGAGAAAGCGGGCAAAGGGGAAGAAATAGCCATCAAAACCGACAAAAAAGTCAAATCAGGCGATAAAGTTTATTTGGTTTCCTGAATCTCGGGTGAATCGCCTTATTTATTCTTTCTGCCAACTGATTTTCTGGTGGGCTTAGTTTCGGCTCTGGCCCGATCGGCGAAAAATAAGAGATAAATAACCGGCAGGACTCCGACGGTATTCAAAACCAAAAGAGCGACAAACCAGTATTTGTGGTCTTTCTTGGCCGCTTTCCAAAGAGCAAAGCCCTTCATGATCAATTCCAGCGCGATAACCGGCAAATAGACCCATTTATTTTCAGGGAAGAAACCCATGATGATTATAGTATACTACGAAACATGCCCGATTTAGTGCTCGCTTCCCAGTCGCTGGGCAGGAAAAAACTGCTGCAATATCTCAAAATCCCTTTTAAAATCATTATTTCCTCACTTGACGAAGAAAAAATCCTGGCCAAAACCCCTGAAGAAACCATCAGGCTTCGGGCAAAACTTAAAGGCGAAGAAGTGGCATCCCGGCTCCAATCTCCTTCAATTATCCTTTCAGCCGACTCCGGTGCTGTCTTCGGCCGCGAACTGATCGGCAAACCGCATAGTAGAGAGGATGCAGTCAGAATTTTAAAAACCCTGGCTGGCCATCGTCATAAATATATAACCTCAACTTACATCATCAAATTATCAACTGATAAATTAAAAAGTATCATTTACCAAGGGGAAAACACCAGTTTTGTCACCTTCAGAAAAATGGCTAAGGACGATATAAATTTTTTCCTGGACCGTACCGATTATACCCGATTTGCCGCCGGTTATATTTTAGTCAGCGCCCAGGATTTCATCACCCGTGTGGAAGGTTCCCTTTCCAACGTCATCGGCCTGCCGCTGGAAGACATCATCCCTGTCTTAAAAAAAGAACATATTATTTGATATATTTCAAAATATACCTTTGTTTGCTATACTCACCTTAACAATTTATGGCTATTACTCATATCAATGCAGTTATAAAAAACCCTGTCATACCCGGCAAATCGATGATAAGAAGATTCCTGGTTGATTCCGGAGCAGTTTACTCCGTAATGCCGGAAAGTGATTTAAAAAAACTCGGCATAAAACCGACTGATAAACAAGGATTTAGCTTGGCTAATGGCGAAGTCATTGAAAAAGAGGTTGGCAATGCTTTATTTAAATATAAGGGTAAAATAAGAAGTTCTCCTGTAGTCTTCGGTAATAAAAATATCTATCTGTTAGGGGCAGTCACACTGGAATCTTTAGGAGTCATACTTGATCCGATAAACCGCGAACTGAAACCCCTGCCGATGCTCTTAATGTAAAAGACGCTGTTGATTAAACCGAAACAATCCCCATCATGACTATTCCTGCCAGGCTGAAGAGAATCCCCAGCCGCTGCTGGCCGGTCAGCCGTTCTTTGAAAACGAAACGGGAGATGATGACAAAAATCACTGGTGCCGAACCGGCTATAGGCGCCACCACAGATGAAAAACCGTAGGTTATTCCCAGATTAAAGGCAAAATTAGCTGTTAATATCAAAAGAGTCATAGTTATGATCATCAATATGATGCGCCTGTTTTTAAGTTTATTTATGGTTATATCTTTTCTTTTGACCATACCCGTCAAATACATGTAAATAAAAAAGGAATATCCCGGATAGGAAGACCAAAACCAGCCGATTTTCTCGACCGGGTAGCGGACCAAAGTCCAATATATCCCCCAGATAAGCAAAGTTGCAAAAGATAAAACGATGCTTTTCTCTTTCAGTAACCGGCTTAGATTTCTCTTTTTTATTTCTTCAAAATGAAAAGTTGCCAAAACCAATCCGCTGATTATCAATAAAATTGCTCCTATTTGGATTGCTGTCAGACTTTCTTTAAAAAGCAGAATTGACAAGGGTACTGTTACGACGGGAAATGCTCCGCTGATTGTCCCAACCAAAGAAGTATGCCCGACCTCCAATGCCCGGAAATAAAAAATCGTGCCGTAAAGGCCGAAAAAATTTATCAGAATGGCCAAAAACAGCATCGCCCAATCATTAACCGGACCGGCAAACGGAATATAAAGTGAGGAAATGAGGAAACTGCCGATAAGCCAGATGAAATTGGCTGCCCTGTTGCCCAAGATACGGGAAACCTTGGCCACCATAATATCCCCGGCTCCCCAGCCGACCAGGGCTAGTAAGGCAAAGAAAATAGCCATAGCCAAAGAGTATATCATCATCTCGTGCTTGACAACATATGGTTCAGACAGTATTTTTTAAAAGGGTTTAAAAAATGAAAGTCCGCCAATTAATGCGGTTAAAACCCAAAACAGTTACACCGGATACTCCTCTTGAGAGGGTATGGCAGATCGTTTCCGAACTCAAATTCCATATTCTGCCCGTTGTCGATGAAAATAACCGGCTCAAAGGCGTCATCACTGCCGAGGATCTTTTGAAGAATTTAGTACCCGACTACCGTAATTTCTTTTCCGAATTTTATCCGGATGCGCCCACCATTGATGATATTGTTGATCAAATCGAAAAACAAATCCGTTTGACAGCCCGCGATCTGATGAATAAAAAAGTCTATACCGCAAATAGCGATCAGGATGTTTTCAAAGCCCTGTCCAAAATGATGGTTTACAACGTCAGAATCCTGCCTGTCTTAAATGATGATGAAAAATTGGCCGGTTTTATCGTGGAAAAGGATATCTTCAAATACCTCTTCCAAAAGGAAAAACACATTTTTGCCAAACTGCAAAAACTAAAGCAGAAGAAATCCTCCTAACCGATCCCGGATTGACAAATCAGGCTGATATAAATATCATTCCCCTATTCTGCCCCATCTAATATGCCTCCCGTACAAGAAAGAAACGAAAACAGACCACGCGCCGCAATAGATCAATATACACATGGCTTGTCTGAGGAAATCAGGCAGCAAATGGCCCCTCTAATAGAAGATTCAATCAGAGTATATGATTGGGCTGTGGCGAGATTATCCAAACATGGACTTACCCCGACCAAAGCCGATTTGCTCCTTAAAGGAAACGTCAACAGTGGCGATAATCCTGCAGATCCTGGTTTTGCTTTTGAACACGAACTTGCAGCTGAATTCAGGCATACCGTCCACCATGTCACTGTTACGGCTTTAAAACTAAAAAGGTTCATGCTGGAACAAGAAATGCCAGAACGCGTGATTGCCTATCAATCAGGCACCGGTTTTCCTTTACCGGAGGAAATTGAGGGAAAAGTTGAAAAAATCGGCTTTCTGCAGTTCGGAAAAGGCATCCTGACACATATTCCGAAAGCCGACCATAAAAGGGACGACCGGCCAGAAGAAGATGAAAGTCCTGAGGAATCTCCCGCCGGCATGTATTTTTATAAAGTGACAGCCGACAATGGCCGTGAAATGACTTTGATTGCCTTGAAAGGTCGCTATCACGGTTATTCAGCTGTTGCTTCAGGCATGTCCTATCCCCATCACCGCCTGGCAATTCTTCCCAGGGTCCTAAAAGGTATCGGCATTGAAGAAGTGTTTACAACTTTTGCTTCCGGTTATGACGGAGTGCCGGAAGGTGATGAAGCCATGCCTGAGACCGGGGATTACGGCTATATATTAAATTTTGCCGATCTTTTCGGTGAACAACAAAGGACCGACCCCGCCTTAGGGATCCAAACAATACTTGCACCGCTTTATGGCGGCCCCTATCAGGGAACCACTGAATTAGCCAATGGCAAAATGAGCATCACTCTGATGGAAAAAGCCATCCGCCATGTTTATCCGGACGGAAAAATGGCCGATGGAACTCTCATTCCCGCCCGGCATGGCACCCTGTTCTATGACGGCCCTGCCCCCCATTTTGAAAATTCTGCACATTGGGCGCGGGCAAGAGTTAATGCAGCCAAAATATTACAAACACCGGGTATGTTTGACACTGAGATTATCGCAGAGATTCCTTCAACTGTTATATCTACCAATCAGGGTATGTCTTCCTGGTCGGAAATAATGAACTATAATCTATCAATCCCCAAAGGGAGCGGCGGAGTTGAATCTGTCTTCAACCGGAAAGTTAAAGTGACTTCCCTTACCTCCGATACCGACACTATTGATCCCAGAACCGGAGGCCAAAGCCACAAAATTTCCGACGATGCGGTGCGTGAAGCCGGCAAGAAAGGGGCCGCTTTTTTTGCCCCTGTCGTCAGCGAGTACGCCAGACAAATAGCCTCTTTCTATAAGGAAGGAGAAAATCTCTCCGGATTAATGAACGAATTGGATAAAATTCCCCAAGATTCAAAATCAGAGCAGGACCAGTTAGACAGATTATTGTTGGAAGAAATACAACGCTATCAATTAAAAGATACTATGACAGTAAAAGATTTTTATGAAGATCTTGTAGATATGAGGGGGATTTGTTTTAGAGACGCTCAAGAAAAACCCGGCATGGAAGCATCCTATAAAATTGCGGTTTTATATGATAATTTAGCCGCAAGACTAGCCGAGTATATGGGAATCGAACACGAGGGATATCGCTTCGCCTAATTTCTACAGATATTTTTTGGCCAGGCGCAGAGATTCCTTGGCAAAAAAATCCTGCACTTCTGCCCATTTTACCGGTTTGATCATCGCCGGCATATTGTCTTCTTTAGCATCTTCAAAAAATCCTAAAGCCTTGATGATAACGTAAAGATTATTACCGGTATCGCCGAATTTTTTTACGTATAAATCAATCATCGTCTCAACTGTGAATTTTTGAGTGATGAAATATAAATCAATATAATCCCTTTTAGTCGCTCTGCCGGAAATTGCCGAAAGTTTCATTGCTGCAATATCCTCCACCGAAGCAACTTTGATGCTTTTGAATATTGAAAATTTACCGATTAGCGGATAGTTATATCGGAATAAACTTAACTTTACACCTTCAAATTCTCCCAATATGGTATGGGGTGGTTCAAGCAATGTAACAGAGAATTTACCAAGTTTGGTTAATTGAACGGGTATATCTTTTGCTAAAATACTCTTTTGGGTATAAAAATCCAAATCAACGCTTTTCCGATGACCTAAATGAAGTGCTAAAGCCGATCCTCCGGCTAAATAACAGGAAGTAAAAATCTCGGATTGTCCTAATTTGGCCAATGCATTTTGCGCATTGACCGGTAAGGTTCCCGCATGCATTTGATCTCCTCTATTGGAATATTTAACAGTCGTGACCAAAATATAACAGTTTTAGATGAAAAATCCCTCATTTTTTTGATTGTTTCAATAATGAGTTCCTCCGGAAAATTCCGCCTCACCCACCTGACTGCCGCCAGATTCCCTTTATCCAATAACCTATTGATGACATAATACGGCTTTTTAGCAGGGTTAAGTTTCGTAACGTCGCAATCCCAGAAAAAAAAGTGCAATGAGGGAGGAAGTTTTGCAGGTATTAGCTTCTTTTTCACCCCTTAATTATAGCAAAAATAGCTTACCTTTTCCATTCCTGGATTTCGTGAGGGAGGAATATGAGATCCATCTCTTTGGAAGCGGCATGGTCGTCTTCTGAAGCATGAATGGCATTTCTCTGGACATCTTCGCCGTAATCACCTCTTATGGTTCCTTTTGGAGCTTTTGTAGCGTCTGTCGGCCCGCATAATTTTCTTACCCGTTTTATGGCATCCTTACCTTCCCAGAGCATGGCCATGATGGGAGTCGAAATCATGAAACTTTTAAGTTCCGCAAAGAACGGTTTTTCTTTATGATGCTCATACCAGTCGTCCAGAAGGTCATCGGGCAGTCTCATGAATTTGGCGGCGATCAGCAAAAAGTCTTCTTTTTCAAAGCGGGCAATTATCTTTCCGATAAAACCCTTGCTGACGGCATCGGGCTTAATTAATACGACTGTACGTTCCATATTTCTAATATATAAACTTAAAATTCAAAACTCAAATATCAAATCAAACCCAATCCCGATTTAATCGGGATGATTTGTCATTTGAATTTTGTTATTTGAATTTAAAGAATCAATAATTTCTCAAATCTCTCTTCGTCTTTGTATGGTCCGATAACGGCCAGGTTTAGAGTCTGTTCTTTAAATATATTTTGGGCGGTTTCCCTTACCTCTTCTGCCGTCACTTTATCGACATTTTTCATGATTTCTTCAGGGGTTTTTATTTTGCCTTCCAAAAGTTCCCCCGTGGCGAAAAGTCCGGCTACATTGCGGCTGTCTTCCAGATCCAATATCAATTTTCCTTTCAGGTTCTCTTTGGCTTTTTTCAGTTCTTCCGCTTTAACCGGCTCTTTTCCGATTTTGGCAAATTCGGCCAGGATGACTTTTATGGCATCGTCGATTCTTTTAATATCGACTCCGGCTTGGGTGACGAAATTGCCGACATCGGTGTACATCTCATTGGCTGAGCGGATATAGTAAGCTAATCCCCTTCTCTCTCTTACCTCGATAAACAGCCGTGATGACATGCCACCGCCCAAAAGATTGGTCAAAACTCCGAGTTTATAGCGGTCAGGATGGGTCAGATTATAGCCCCGGACGCCTATACAAAGATGTGCCTGCTGGGTATCTTTATGGCGAAGAAGAAGTGCCGGCTTTTTTTGCCCGTCACGGAATTTTTCCGGCTGTTCCGGTTTTTTAGATTGCCATTCTCCGAGATATTTATTGGTCAATTCCCTGGCAGAGCCTTCTATCCCGCCGCTAACAGTTACAATCGTATTGGCAGGCCCGTAAAAACGGTTCAGGTAGGCGATAAAATCTTCCCTTTTGATTGAGCGGATGACGTCAGGAATACCGGCAATGTCCCGTCCCAGCTTGGTATCGCCGTAAAGGAGGTTTTCGTACAAATCGGAGATTTTGCGGATCGGCATATCTTCATACATATTGATCTCTTCGATAATGACGCCTTTTTCCCGCTCGATTTCGGCAGGGTCAAATTTGGAATGCAAAAGCATATCGGACAGGACATCAAAAAGAAGCGGCAGGTGTTTTTGTGCAGCTTTAATGTAATAACCGGTGTGGTCTTTACTGGTAAAGGCGTTAAATTCCCCACCGATACCGTCAATCAGGGTCGCAATGTCCAATGCCGTCGGCCTTTTTTGGGTACCCTTAAAAGCCATATGTTCCAAAAAATGCGACAGGCCGTTGATATTTTTCTCTTCGAAGCGTGAGCCTGCAGCTACAGTTATCAGCATCGTTACCGAAGCCACGCCGGGCATGGGGATTGTCAGGAGGCGCAAACCGTTATCGAGAGTGGTTTTCCGGTAGTCCATAAAAGAATCACATCATAGCAAAAAAAGGCACAGAAGGAAAGGTTTTTAAGGACTGGCCATATCCGGCTCGGAATAACTGTAAAGGCTTTTGTCAATAATAGTTGATTTATTCCGATTCTTAATGTTAAAGAGAAAAAGATTTCCGTTATCCTCAAGTACTATTCTATTTCTGTCTCTGCAGGCAAAATCATCACCCATAACGATCAAATTTGGATCATCTAACCTCCAATTAGTTTGATAAATAGCCCTTCTTTTAATATCAGAGTTTATAGCGGTAAAAAGCATTCTGGGGCCGCAAAATTGGGGATTTTGCGGATTAAATACCGAATTATTTACATCCATTGTAAAATAACCGCCAGCTAGCAAATCATGAAACTGCAGATATTTACCTGTATTTCTAAAGGTGCTTCCCTCATCATTGGTATCTATTTCTTGACCTTGAACATAATAAGAAATAATCTTCCTGTTTGTATCATAGGTAAAGAATTGAGGTTGAGAATTTAAGAAGTTTGCTACAGTCAAAGAAAAGCTGACCAGATCGGGATTATAAGGAGATATAACAATCTGATAAATATTACTCACCTCCGGCTCCAAACCTGATGCTTGTTTATCTTCTTCCGGCCAATGTTTTGAGGCAAAAATTGACCGGCTGATTTTGTTTTTTTGACCCATCATAACTTCCTCTATACCCTGGTTTATTTTCTGCTCTCCTAAAATTTCCGTTAAGCTGTTTTTTACTGTTGTATGCCTCCACCTCCATAAACTGTTTCTACTGGAAAAAATCACCCCGCAATTATCATTTTCAACTACAGGATGCTCGGCTTTATCAAGCTGTGTATCCGGAAAAATCTCATTTAATCGTATTGGTTCCCTTTCTCTCCACCCTTCTGATAAATCAAAAAGCACTATTTGTGATTTATTCGTGATTTTATTTGTTTCAACAGCAGCCAGTAATTCCTGATCACAAATTTCACCTGCCAAAGGAGCTGGTCCTGTGTTTCCCGGAATTACTCCATTCATGGCCAAATCCTCCAGATCAGGAGCAGCCGCCAGATAAGCGCAGACCAGAGCGAACATCCCGACAGCTTGTCCCCACCTTCGCCAACTGATTTTTTTTAGTCGGTCCAAAACCCTTAAATTACCATTGTGGGTCCCGACTTTCCTTTCTGTCTCCATAAAAAATACTCCAGGGTATTATAGACTATATTGCGGAATTATCAGCCTATCCGCTGCCTGTTGATCAATAAATTCCCGGCATCTTGACCATCTGTTTGAGATAGGGCTAGAATGAAATTATTCCCGATGCTTTATTTTTCAGAATTATTCAATAAACAGGTTGCCACAGACAAAGGCAAAATTTTAGGCCAATTGAAGGATCTTTTTTTCCTTTACGGTGAAATCCCCACCCTTACCATATTGGCCGTTGAGGATAAGGACAGCCGGAAATTAATTCCGCTCAGTTTCCTTAAAAAAATCAACCATACCTTAACCGTAGCTCATGATTATGAAGCAGTCGAACAGACTGAAAGCGAACTGTCGGTGGCCGGCAATCTCTTAGACCGGCAGGTGATTGACCTTAAAGGAGACAAAGTCGTGCGTATAAATGATGTCATCATCTCCGAAAGCCCCAATTACTATATTTCCGGGATTGATATTAGCGTCTGGGGGGTCTTAAGAAGACTGGGACTTCTGAAACCGGTTATCAATATACTTCGCCAATTAAAAATTACTGTCCTTCAGGAGGCTCTTTCCTGGGGAGAGATCCAAAACCTGGAGCTAATGCAGGGGAAAATCCAGCTTAAGGTCAAAGAGGAAAAACTGGCCAAAATCCGTCCCGAGGACCTGGCTGATTATCTGCAAACGACCAACATCGATAATATCAAAACTTTTCTCTCAAACCTTAATCTGGAAAAGGCCGCCGAGGTTTTTGCCTCTCTGACCGGTGCCCATCAGACCGAACTTATACGCCAATTCAAAGCGGAAATGGCAGCCCGTTTTGTTGATCTTTTAGACCCGGATGAAGCAGTCGATATCCTTCTGACTGTTTCCGAAAAAAGGAGACAAAGTATTTTAGAGTTTGTCTCTTCCGAAAAAAAAGAGGAACTGTCGCATCTTCTTCGTCACTCCTCCACTCCCATGGGCGAACTGATGACTACCGAATATCTGGTCGTCAATTCCAATCTGACGGCTAAAGAAATCATCGATAAAATCAGGCTCGAGACTTCCGACTTTGCCTGCCTTTATGCGGTCTATGCATTGAATGAAAAAAGCCAACTCGTCGGCGTCTTTTCCCTCCATGAGCTTTTGATGCAGCCGCCCGATAACCCGGTTTATAAATTCATGGTAGCTAACCCGGTGACTTTACATCTTTCGACACCGGCCGATATCGCTCTAAATAGGCTGATCAGATACAATCTGTCTGCTCTGCCGGTCATCAATAACCAGAAACACATCCTGGGTATGGTCACTTTGGATGATTTGTCCGATTATATAAAAAGATAATTGCACACCCCCCAGGGGTGAATCCCGATGAAATCAGGAACACCTCCGGGGAATATAAAACATATGAATTCAGTATCAGATATCAAACATAAAATTTGGATTTTCCGCAGGAGAATATTAATTTTCCTGGCAGTCTTTGGACCCGCCACTATTGCCGCCATGGCCGATAATGACGCCGCCGGTGTCGCTACCTATCTTCAGGCGGGTGCTAAATTAGGTTATCCCATCCTTTTTATACTGATTATTGTCACTATTCTTCTGGCTATTACTCAGGAAATGGGTATACGGTTAGCCATTATAAGCCGCAAAGGTTTAGGTGATCATATAAGGGAGAAATATGGTCTTAAAATATCCATTTTCGTCTTTTCCGCGCTTCTTCTGGCAAATCTGGGCACTATCACGGCCGATGTTTCCGCCATCAAGATTATAAGCGAACTTTTTAATCTGCCTTCTCTGATTACTATCGTTTTTTTGCTAGTCCTTGCCTCACTCTTTGTCGTCAGGGGTAACTACCGCATCAACCAAACTCTGATGCTTTTATCCAGCCTCTTTTTTCTTACATTTATCTTCTCAGCTGTCAAAGCTAAACCTGACTGGGGCTTGGCTTTGTCCAATCTTTTCTTTCCTCATGGTGTGACTTTCGACCGCACATATTTGATTAGTTTCCTGGTCATGGGGATGAGTATCTTGGGCACAACCATCACTCCTTGGGGACAGTTTTTTATCTCCTCATTCTCTTTTGACAAAAATATTGATCCGCAAAAACTTAAATATTCCCAACTGGAAACCTATATAGGAGCCTTCCTGACTGATTTCTTTTCCTTCTTCATGATAGTTTCAACTGCAGCCACCCTGTTTGTCTACGGCTTGACTATTACCACCGGGGAAGAAGCAGCTTTAGCCATAAAACCATTTGCCGGTCAATTTGCCAGCCTCATTTTTGCCTTCGGGATTTTAAATGCCGGTTTTATGGGTATGATCATTATCGCTTTAACCACCGCTTATGCTTTTTCCGAATTCTTTGGGTTTTCAGGCAGTTTGGATGCAGCCTACCACCGCGGTAAAATGTTTTACCGGCTATTCCTTTTTCAAATCATCACCGCCTCTCTCATCGTCCTTCTGCCTTCGGTCAACCTTTTCCGGCTTGCTCTCTTTACCCAAACCATCAATGCCATGATGCTGCCGGCTGTTTTTTATTTTCTGCTTAAATTTACCGCTGATCCCAAAATTATGGGAAAGGAAGTCAACAGCCCCTTCAAGCACTATTTTGCCCTGATTTCAATAGCAGTCATCCTGCTCGCCTCATTCGCCACACTGCTGGTTGGCATCTTCAACTTATAATTCCAATAGGCTACAATGAATTAAAATGGTTTTAGAACACAAGAAACTGCTGAAAATATTCACCAATCCGACATTGCCGGTCACCAAAGGCCTGGAAATCCTCTCCTCAATCCGCCATAAACCAAACAGCAACGCTAAAACTCTGCCGCCGATCGAAAAAATCAAGCATGGAAATAATAATCTGGTAATTTTACGAAATCCGACAGAAGAAAATATCCGCCACCTTAAAAAAAACTATGGTATACATCCCCTGCATTTAGAAGACATTGTCTCTACAGTCCAAAGGCCGAAAATTGACGAGGAGGAAGATTACATCTTTTTTGTCTTCCATTTTCCCCAGTTTAACCCGGAAACCAACCGCATCAACTCCATTGAAGTCGATTTCTTCCTGACAGAAAATGATCTTTTGGTTATTATTGATACGCAATTCCAAACGATTGAGGAAATTATTCAGAATATTGCCGGAAAAGATAGTGAAAAGAAGAAATATTTTGCCGGAGGGCCCGGCATGCTTTTCTACCGTATTCTGGATAATCTGGTCGATTCGATTTTTCCCCTGATTGACCTCTTTGAACGCGGTATTGAAAAAATCGACCGTGAGGTCTTTGCCGATGACCCAAAAAATGTCGCCGTCCAATTGTCATATTTGCGCAGGAATGTCATTTTTTTCCAAAGCCTGGTCAAACCGGAACTGAATTCCTTTGCTTCCATTGAACAGAGTCCCCACCCGTTAATCAATGAAGAACTGAAGACATATTTTTCCAACATTACCGACCACTTGAAGAAAATCTGGGACAGGCTGGAAGATGTCATCGAGCTTTCCAACAACCTCTCCCAAACCTTCGAAAGCTATCTGTCATTCAAAACCAATGAAACCATCAAGATTCTGACCATGTTTTCGGTTGTCCTTATGCCACTGACTCTTCTTTCCGGCATTTACGGCATGAATCTGGCCTTCCTGCCCTTGGCAGAACACCCGCAAGCTTTGACCTATATCACTCTTTCCATGATTTCTGTTATTGTCATTATGATCGGCTTTTTCAAATACAAAAAATGGCTCTGATGTTATGAAAAATAAACCTGTCTTAATCGATGAAGTTCTTGACCATTTGCCCCATCTGATCCGCCTGCGGCTTCCCTGGTTAATGTTAGGACTTTTTATCGCTTTCCTGTCGACCATGTTTGTTTCCCGGTTCGAAGAAATTATTTCGGAAAATATCAGCCTGGCTTTTTTCCTGCCGATGATTGTTTATATGAGTGACGCTGTCGGCACCCAGAGCGAAACTATTTTCGTGCGGCAACTGCAGATGGGTAAAATGAATTTAAAGAAATACCTTCTAATGGAGTTTCAGATCGGTTTATTTATGGGCATATTTTTAGGCTCTGCCATATTCGCCGCTGCCTATCTTTGGTTAAAGTCAATGCCGGTAGCTCTCACCGTTGGTTGGGCGATGTTTACCAATATTCTGATTGCTCCGACCATCGCTGTCGTTATCCCGGAATTTTTATACAAAAGGCATTCTGATCCGGCCCTGGGCGCCGGCCCCTTTGCCACCGTCATCCAGGACACCTTGAGCCTAGTCATCTATTTCCTCATCGCCGCATTGATAATCCGGGCCTGACATAACAAACTTAAATCTAATGAGACTTGACCTATCATTATTTTTAGATTAAAATAATGGAAATGCAAAAAATAGTTTCAATCACCAGCCAAGGTCAATTAACCATTCCTCAATCCATGCTTAAATCACTGGGAATAACAGGCCCGGTTAAAGCCATAATCAGAAAAAAAGAAAATACTTTGTTAGTTGTGCCGAAAAAAGATTTCTGGTCACTGGCTGGAGTATTAAAATCTGATGTAAAATTATCAGATACCCAATTGAGGGAAGCCCGGGAGGTTTTTTCATCCAAATGGAGCAGGCAGTAGACACCAATATTATCCTCAGATACCTGGTTGGAGACGATAAATTGCAACAGCAAAAGGCCCAAACTATATTTCAAAAAGCTAAAGATGGGAAAATATCATTAGTCATAAAACCCTTAATTGTGGCGGAGGCTTGCTTTGTGCTGGAATCGTTTTATCAAAGGGGCAGAGAAGAAATTGCCGATGCTTTCGAAGTCTTCTTATCCCAAAAATGGCTGAAAGTGGAAGAAAGGGAAACATTACTGGCTTTGTGGGATTGGTATAAAAAAAACTTTCATTTCGTTGATAGTTATTTGCTCTCCTGGGCTAAATTAAATGCAGGAAAAATAGTCACCTTCGATAAAAAACTACTATCCTCTTCCTCATAGCCGCCCTGATCATCCAAGCCTAACTATTGCCTAAGATATCTGTTAAACATCCCATAGTATTTGACTTCCAATCTTAATTCCTCTATACTTCCAGCCTATTATGACAACAAAAAATGAGTTTAACGATCAAATTAATAAAATATTGCTTATGAAATTAAAAACTCTCATTCTTAAGAATCTAAGAAACGAAGATCTGCCTGAATTTAATGAGCTTGTAAAACAAAACAACGCAAACATTCTTCTTCAATTCGCTAATTCCAGAATTCCTGATCTGGGTAATCAATTATTTAATGAAATATATAACCTAAAACAACGGTTAGAAAGCAGTATAAAATAAAATGCTAAATTTAGAACAACAAGAAACTAGACCTAGCTTAACTGGAGAAGAATTGTTAACTGCCAGTCTGGCTCTTGAAAAACAATTAGCTCAAATAGATTTATATAGTACTCTTAGGCAATCAGATATCCCAACAGACATTGCTGAAGTTTATGAAAAATTAGGAGCAGAATTAACTCCATTGGAGGAAAGAAAATCATCTACTTTCAAACGTCTTGGTCAGGGAATAAAAAGAGAACTTTGGGATAGTACTCTTGGAAGATCTATTGCTGGGACAGTAGTGATTACAACCATCGGAGAAATCATAAACCAAGGCGGTCCAATAGAAGCATCAGAGGTTTTTATTGCTTTTTATAACAGGTTAGTAGGTTGGGCTGGTGAAACAATCGAAAATATTGAAGCTTGGCCTATGATTTCAGCTGCTGGTGTAGCTTTGCTCTGGACGCTATTCAGTCCCAAAATCTATGAAATAATTTCTGCACGAGACAGTGCAAAAACTGTAAAAACTTTATCACAAGATGCGGAGGCGAGAGAGAAACGCACAGCTGCTTTGCTTTTACATCAGGAAGGAAATGCTGATTTATTTGGCATAGGACCAAACATCCAGATTGACGTTGGCAAATCTGACCCCTCTGCACTTCTATTGATTGATTTATTTCATAAGTTAGGTATCGAAGTGGTGACTTATTGGGATCAAAGGAATATTCACTTCGCTCAAAACAAATACTGGGAAAAAACATATAACGATTGGACAAATCGTGAGACATTATTAAGAGGCAATGTTCAAGAAAGTCTTTGTTCAATAATTTTAGTTTCCAATGGTGATGATGTCTTTCTATCGTCAAGAATACAAGATCCAACAAGGGAAGCGCAGGATATGACCGATAATGAAGCTATTGGTTCGATCAACGCTAGAAATTCTGTCCGTAATAACTTAGGGCTCCCGGCAACGCCGCATATTATGGTCACCAACCCTCAACGCCTGATCGATATCGATTTGGTTAAAAGTGGAAGTGAATCATTTCATCCTAAAACAGTTGGTCAAGTTATCCGGGAAAAATATCCGAATGTGCATATTATTGATCCGGATCAATTGATTTTTGAAGAACTGGCTCAATTAGCCTTCAAAGAAAAATCTAAAAAGAATCTCCCCCTTGAATTGATTACTAATTCTGTCAGGGCATCTGAATATAAAACAAATTTAAGACTAGTAATAAATGAATACAATCAAAAAATCGGAAATGATAAGACAAAAAATATCAGATTTTCCACAAAAAAAGACGGTCTAGAAACGTTGAGTATTATTTATGGTTCAACGGATGAAGATACTATAGCCCAACTCGAGACATATAAAGATGATTTTTCTCAAGAAGGTGAACTTGTAGCCATTATAAACGACCCAGAGAAAGTTGCACGATTACCCGAAGGATCAAAATATATATGTGTCGGTACCGTTATTGCTAAAGCTATATTCAAAAAGTTTATTGAATTAGTTGCTCAAGGAGCAATTGAATTACCACAGCAAATAACCCTACCCCCAGAACCGGTACAAAATCAAGAATTGGCAGACTAATATTGCAATAAATATTCGTCTCCGCTCATAACTTTTATCTTTTTCATTTGCTTGCTATAATTAACATATGCGTTTTTTGATTGATCTTCTTATCCGGGCTTTGGTGCTTCTGTTAACCGCCTATATCGTGCCCGGTTTTAAAATCGGTGATTACACCACAGCAGTTATGGTTGCTCTGGTTTTAGCCCTTCTCAATCTTTTGCTTAAACCCATTTTGGTTATCCTGACCCTGCCGGCCACTATCCTTACTCTTGGCCTTTTCATGTTTGTCATCAATGCGATTCTTCTTATTATCGCCTCCCGTTTAATTTCCGGCTTTCAAATTGCCGGTTTCGGCACAGCTATCCTGGCCTCAATCGTCATCACCGTCATCGGGAGCCTCCTTAATATCCTCATCAAATAAGCTATAATAGCGGTTCCAGATAAAATATCAAAAAGCAATTGGGCAAAAATGCAACTCCAAAAAGAATTCAGCAGGAACTCCGAAAAAGATTCTATATCAAAGATAAGGATAAAGCTTATTAAATATGCTTTTAATTCTTTTGGATTAGACTTCGAATTTATAATTTATTTTAGGTCCTTGACCATGAAGAATTTAGGTTTGCCGTTTATTTTTCCCTGCATTACTAATTTAAACCCTTGTCTTTGATAATAAAACCTGGTTTGGGATACCGATGAAACCCAAAGTTTCTCAACTCCCCTGGCTTTTATTATTTCTTCCAGCTTTTTTAAAAGTCCAAAGCCCACCCCTTTTCCCCGGAATTCCTGATCGACTGTAAAAAAACCGACCCAGTATGCTTCTTCTCCGGGAAATTTATCCCCCATGGCTTCAGTTGCCCAGTTGACGTTATCCTGGTACCAACCGATGACACCGATTATTCTGTCATCCTTCAAAGCTATAAAATGGGCATCGAGATGTTCCAAATGATGTTCTATCTCCTTCCGGGTATCCAGTTCAGATCTTAAAACCAAATCGACAGCCTCCGGAAAATGTTTTCTGGTCAATTGCCTGATCTGATAATTAATGCTCATGGTATACCCGCTATGGCTTTGATTATAAAATTACTTGTGAAAATTCCGTCATTTGGGCAAAATCAGTTTTCCTTCAAAACCGTTACTTTTCTTTTGCTGTCTACCACCAGACTGTATTTTTCTTCAAAAATATCTTTTTTTCCCAATAAAAGCGGCATTGAATCTGCCTGTGTTTCAACTGCACTGCAGTATATTTTTATTATTTTCCGGCCGATTTTTACGGGAATATGAAATTCCCAACTTTTAACCGAGATGCCTCCGACACCCATCGTGGAATTAACGACCAGATTCTTCTTTCTCAAGCCCAACACAGGCAAGAGATGTGAAGGGACTGTAGTGACATCGGCTCCGGTATCGACCAAGAACTCAAATTCCTGCCAACCGGCAATGGTCTTTAACTCTAACCGAATGATGGGATAAAATAATTTGCCTAAACCTGTAATTTCCGCGTATTCAAAGGGAAATTCTAAAGACATATTTGGAGTTTTTCTGGGGAATCCAGGAAATAGTTATATCCGCTTTTTTACCGGTTTTTTTGAAAAGAACATCCAGCCTCTTGGCATGAGCAACGATCTGCCCTGTTTTACGGTTTTTAGCCACATAGCCTGAACCATATTTTTTAATCAGTTCAGAAATATCGGTTGGTTTCATATTTATAAGTATATCTTTTACTACCGACTTTCTCAACCGTCACGGGGATTTGAAGTACTCCTGTAAATCCTAATTCAGTAGATATCGAAGCTGATTTCCTTACAGCCGACCTTGAGGTTGGTCACCGGATGGAAAGTCCCCAGCTGCAGTGATTTGGAAGTCGGTGCCAAAACCGTCGGCTTGGAATTGTCGAAATCAGGAATTCCCGTCGGTGTCGCTACTGCCAGAGGCTGAAGATTGTTTCTGTTATTCAACAAAAATACTCTCGACAGGAAATTGAGCAGGGAATCAAGAAGAGTCGTTTTTTTGGGTGTTTCAGTGCCCAGGACCGAGGCTGTGATACGGCCGCAGGCAATTTTCACCCAGATGCGGTAATGACCGGCGACACCCTCTCCAACCGGTACCAAAAAATCCCATTGGGTCTGGTATCTAGTGTCTGATCCGGGAACTTTTTCGGCTGTAATGGGATCGGAAACGGCGATTTCCGTTCCGTCTTTCTCCACATGGTATGTCATTGTCCGCACTTCCGTTGTATCCGGAAAGAGCGAGACTGCAAATGTCGTTATTGTCACTGTTTCCCCGCCGATGAAATTGCCGGCATATGTCACGCTGTCGCAATTGCAGGCTGCCGGAGGTGTCGGACTAGGTGATGCACTGATCCGCGGTTCGCGGTCCACATCGCATTGCGGATTGGATTCCGGACAGAACGGGCATTTGTCAGGACATTGGTTCGGCTCGTCAGGACTGCATGGTTCACCGCAGGCAGGACCTTCGGGAGGCGGTTCTGCCGGCACGCATTTGGGGTTGGTGGCCGGGCACGATGGACACTCCTGCGGGCAGTCAAAGGCTTCTTCCGGATTGCAGGGTTCGCCGCATGCCGGGGCTCCTGGTGTCGGAGTCGGCGGAATATCATCCCTGTCGACACAGATCGGATTGGTATCGGGACAGAAAGGGCATTCCTGCGGACAGACATTTATCTTGTCCGGGTTGCAGGGTTTGCCGCAGGCAGGACCTTCGGGCGGAGGTTCTGCCACTTTACATACAGGATTAACTACCGGACAGGACGGACAATCCTGGGGACAATCAAAGGCTTCATTGGGATTACAGGGTTCTCCGCAGACCGGGGCTCCCGGTGTCGGACTTGCCGGCGGCGGTGTTCCCGATCCGCCGGGTGGAGGTGTTCCCGATCCCCCCGGTGGCGGTGTTCCCGATCCGCCGGGTGGAGGTGTTCCCGTTCCGCCGGGTGGAGGTGTTCCCGTTCCGCCGGGTGGAGGTGTTCCCGTTCCCGGACCCGGTGTATTTGTCGCAGGCGGTGCCCCACGGCTTAAGCTGACTACACAGGCAGCTTCCGGTGCCGACAGTCTACCGTCGGGTGTTACAAAATAAGCATTGATAGAAACTGAACTGGGTATCGCTCCCGTACTGGTATCTTGTACGAATACGTCTTCATATTTCAAATCTCTTGAACCTCCCTTATTTGATGTTTTGTTGCCGTTGTAAATTAGCTGGACGGAACCGGTAGGACATCCTTGAATTTCAGTCGTACTTTCCCCTGTTCCTTTGGTAACGCAAAAGGGTTTGGCATTGCCCGGACCATAAAGATTGTCCTTATTGTAAAAAGCATAGAACAGGGATGCGATCTCCTCTTTTGCTTCAGAAGTCAATATGAAACTGCCTCCGGGAAATACCTCATTCTTGTCAATTGTTTCCTTAAGGCAAATTCCCGGTCTGGCAGGGGTCGGCGTCGGCGTTTCCGTCGGCGTACTGGTGGGAGGCGCTGGAGTGTTTGTAGGCGGTACCGGAGTACTTGTCGGTGACGGTCCGGGCGTATCGGTAGGCCCCCTTCCACCCTTATCCTGGCATTTGTAACAAACTGTTGTATTATTACATTCGCCGCAATCAATAGTCTTCTTATCCACCTCTTCTTCACCGGCTTTACATTCATTAGTCTGATAACTTGGCGGACAATCAGGTGCCTCACAAATAGTAATACATTTTCCTTTATATTCAGTACATTCTTTTATCCCGTCGCCATCATCATCTCCTACCTTTACACAAGGATCACAACAACCCTGAAATGTACATTCTGTGCTTCCGCAGCTGGTTGAACAGGTGTCACAACTTCGGCAACTGTCTGCGCCTGCTCCGCTTACTCTATTTGGGGAAAAAAGAGACAGACCAAAAAAGATAATAAATATAATAAATAATATTATTTTTGGTTTGCAAATTATTCTCATTCTAATTAAGTCATCTCATTAAACTGTCTAATTATCTATTTGAATTCATTCTGTCAAATCTGCCAGTACCCCGGCAATCAAAGCGTTAACACGGGTATGATATGTCTTGCTTTGGAAATTGTGGTACAAGCTTAACTCTCTGTTATAGCTTTTTGACATTAATAACTGGACAACTTTATTTAATTCCGTTTTAATATCCTGATTATTATTTATTTTAGAGAGTTCTTGTAAAAACATTATGTAATAAGCACAATCTTCTGCAGAGTTACAGCCTATTTTGGATTTGGCTTGAAGAAAATAATTGGCAAAATCAAGATATTTTGCTTCTTTTGTAGCTTTGTAAAGATCTATGCTGGCTATACCCAAAACGGCATCTTCGAGTTTATTATCCTTATTGCTAATAATCTGTAACGCCATATCAAAATAAAATTTTGCTGCATCTAAATCGTCATTATTACCAAGATAGTAGTAGACATAAGTTAAATCAGAAGCATAGAGAGCATATTTATTAAAAGCCAAAGAATTAGCAATTTCCCATTTATCTAAAACTTTTCCCTCTATGACTTCATCTATTTTCGGATCAAGGTCATATTTTTTTTGTTTGATACTTCTATTAAACTCATTCATTTCAGGACCGAAATGGATACTACCTATACAAACTTGATCAATTGCCTCTTTATTTTCTTTATCAAAGACTTCACTCTGACTCATCTCCCACATTAGCTTACAGTTATAGCTGTCATTTTGAGCCGGGAATCCGATTTCCGGTGTCGTTAATATAATTATGTCATTCTTTATTTTTACTAAATCCACTTCTTTATTTGTGTTAAGGAAATTCTTGTACCTTGCCCAAAGTACATAAAGTCCGTATTGTTTATTTGTCTCTGTTGATTTCTGACATCCCTCACCGCCCAAACAATCCTCAAAAAGCAAATATCTACCCTTCTCATTCTTCATGCTATCCAACCATTTGATGATATTTCCGGCGATTTCCCTGGCTTTTTCCGGTGAGATTTGGCCTGAACCCTGGGGATTAATGTCTTGTTCGATGGGTCTGAGATCGACTTTAGGGATAGGTAGAGGTTTACTTAGTGAAAGACGCCAGAAAACTATGGCGGAAATGATAATTAGAAGTCCAATGGAGGAAAAGATGAGCAATTTCTTTTTCATCTAATTCCAGAATATGTAGAAAAGCGGCAAGAGTCAATATGTGTACAGTACAATATGTAGGCGGACATTTGATAGCTTTTATACTATAATCTGACTATGGATGTTGACCAGTATAAACAATCAATCAGAGATTTTTTTAATATTGAGCCGGTTGAAGCGGTATATCTTTATGGATCAGAGGCTATCGGAACGCCTAATAATCAGTCGGATATTGATATTGCCGTACTTTTCCGGAATGGGATTAACCCAAAAAGGCGATTTGATTTACGCCTGAATTACATTGGATTTTTTTCCCGGTTACTGGGGAGGAATGATGTGGAAGTAATTGATCTCGACGCAGTTTCACTCGCACTGCAATACTCTGCAGTCGGTCCCAGGAAGATTCTTTTTGAAAAAAAGGGGGGTAACAGACGGACCCGTTTTGAAGCCGAAGTATTATCCAGATATTTTGATTACCGGTATTATATTCGCCAGAATTCCCTCCGGGGTCTTTCTTCGATGGTAAAAGGATTTTAGCTATGGATACGATTGATAGAATAAACATCAGATTGAAAAGCCTAAAGGAATATGTGGTTTTTTTAGAGAAATATCAGGGGATTGCGGCTGCGGTATTGGAAAAAGACCTTGAAAAAAGAGGATTTATCGGGCATTACCTGCATTTGTCTGCTTAAATAAATATTTGGCAGACTTTGAGAAGTTCGCCCGTCAGGTAGCCAAATATCTTACCTGATCGTAAAATACATGTCCTTACAGCCTAGTTTGAGACTGGCAATGGGATGGAATGTCCCCAATTGCAAAGAATTGACACCGGAGGGAGCGATGACAGTCACGCTGGGAAATAGTCCGTAATCTTGGGCTGAAACAGGCTTGATGATAGAAGCTGTCTTTTTAGCACAGACAATTTGGGCGCTGATATGGTAGTTGCCCGGAGAGTCTTTGCCTTGCGGCAGACGGTATTTCCAGGATGTTTCGTATCGTCCGTAGGAGTTGAAAATTTCGGAGGCCGGGATGGTTTTAGATTTGGCGATTTCTACCCCGTTTTTAAAAACACGGTAAATCATATAACCCACTTTGGTTGTATCCGGGAAAAGGGATCTGGCGCGGGTGGTGATGGTAATCTGCTCCCCTGTCCTCAGATTATCGCTGACGGTCATATTCTCGCAGTTGCAGGCTGAGGCGGGAGTGACAGTAATATTAGGAGGCCTCGTTCCCGTTGCTGTTACGGAAGGCGGCGGGCGGTAATTCGGATCGTAAATTATGTCTACCACTTTTGCCTCTGCCATACTGTTATTCAATTTATTCCCGGGTATAGCTTCAAACGGAGGAGGCACGGAAAAACCGCCTGTCCAGTTTTTCGGCATGACAGCTGTAATTTTATGGGGATTTTGCCTGCAGCCGAATCCATCGGGAACATCCTTTTCCCTGCCCTCCGGTATGACATTGCATTCCCGGCTCTCGGGGACTCCGTCATGATCCGTATCGATCATAGTCTGATACATTTGCTCTCTTTTTTCTCTTGGCAGTAAACTATATGACGAATAGAAAAAATAACCGTCGGGATTGGTAAAGGTATAGCGGATATTGTTCTCACTGTCTTCCCATTTGACGGCTATGCCCCCTATCGGAACCCCTGTTTTGGTTTTGACATAGCCCCAGACAGGCGGAGCATAAGCTTCAACTTTATCTGGAATAAATAAGGCCGCCAGAAATAATAATATCAGCAGAATTTTTTTTATCATGGCTCTTTTATTGAATTCTCGGCAAGTTTCTTATCTTCTATTTTGGCAAACATAAAGACGGCTTCAATCGGTTGCGAATTAACATTGGGGGTATCTTTGGCCAGATAAACATCGGAAATTCCACCTTCCGGCAGTTTCCATAAATTAGTGTCAAAATTGGGATCCAGACTGATTTTTTCGCCTTCCCGGACATCGAAACGGAAGGAGGCGTTGGATTCGTAGGATGTGTCAATTTGTTCCAGCTCACTATCTTGTTTAATAATATCAATCGCCTCCTCCATCGTAATAGTGCCTTTTTTGACATTCCTCTGTAAAGCATCGATCTTACCATAAGCCATTTCTTTGCTTTTTTGATAGCCTAAAGGTCCGATTTTCTCGTTGTAAAACCAGATCGAAACTATCGTGCCTGACAGCCGGGAAAGGCGGCTGTCAAAAATGCCTTTGACTTCCTTAACCAGAGAAAGGCGTTTTTGGTAATCTTTGTCAGGGGAATTATAGACTGTCTCATCCAGGCTGATCACTCCTTCACCGGCCGCTTTCTGCAAAAGATTTGAGTCGCTACTGATCTTCTCGATCAGGCTTTTTCTGACATCCGGGTTGTATTGGGGCGGATAAAACAGTAATTCGCTATCGACGTCCTTCTGGAAGATCCTTTCCTCGCCGACAGTGGCGACAATTGCCGCAGAATCTTCTTTATCAGGGCCTGGACTCTTGCCGGTGACTGCGTCAATGACAGCGTAGGGCGTGCCGGAGGAAATACTTTCCTTATCAGGAGATTCCCACTTATTCTCTCCCAGACAGGTATATCCGGCGATATTAATGCCTTTGAGCTGGCATTTACCGTGTACGCAGCAGCCGCCAAAGCAATTCCTGCCTCCACAGACAAATTCCGGTTGAGGAATTGTTTCCCGCGGGAAATAGCGGTAGGCGGCAAAAGTGGCCGCTAAAATCAAAATTAGAAACAAAACGATCGAAATCCGGCTGGAAAATATTCGGCTGAATATATCTCTCATAGACAGGTAGTTATATATCCAGCTTATGATGAAATATAAAAGGAGTCAATAACTCTTAAGAAGTACTTACTTTAGATTTCAAATTTGCCCTGACTTTTACCACATCTTCATCATCACCAGCGGTGCTTAATACTCTAATCATATCTTGGTATATCCTTACGTATTCATTGTTTATCTTCTGCAATTCAATTGCCGACATTAGATTTTCAATTACGAACAAAAGCGTTTCTTTTGTAACACTGCTATCCTCAAGCATCGACAAAAGCTCTGCTTCCTTTTCTTTTTTGTCTTCATAAACCAGATGTACCAGCTCGACTGCCAATTTTTGTAAATTCTCCTTTGGGAAATATATTTGTTGATCCATTTTTTTATAATTTAAATCTTAATAATTTAGTCTAACTTGATTTTACCTAATTTGCTGGTAATTTTCTCTCTGATATAACCGCTGACTGTTTCGGAAATTAGTGTCCGGACCTTGAGACCCCATGTCTTTTGCTTTTCTTCCAGCTTTGCATCGTCGTCAGTTGTTTCCTTATACACAGCCGGCACTGTCTCCTCGATTCTTCTGCTGATATCACCGACCATCGTTGGAATTCTGTTTCTGTCACTGAAGTATCTCTCTGTCAAACTGGTCATACTGCTAAGCTGATCTCGCACATTACTAACAATCTTTCTTCTGGTTTCACCTAATTTTGTAGTTTCCTCTCTCCTGACTGATTCAGTTGCCGGGACTGCCATCACCGGTACCTCTCCCCCCGAAAGCAAAGAAGCCATAACTCTCTCCTGCTTGTCATAAATTGATAATACCGACTTGGCTACCTTCCTCACTCCGTCCATCGGATTACCGGCTGTTTCAAGCCTAACGGCTAAATTTACCATTTCCTTTCTCCAGGTTTCTTTTCCTCCGACAGTATCGTCTTTTATAGCAGGAATTCCGTTCTTACCTTCCCAGACATCCTTCAAGAGGTTCACTTTAATTTGCAATGCTTCCTGCTGGGATTTTAAGGTTGGTTCCCTTAACTGTGAAGCCGGACTTTGTATTTCCTCTGCTTGGCCGTCTTTTTGCACTTTTAAGGTACCGTCTTCACTCCGAAAGGTATATCCCTGTTGTGCCAGTTCTGAACAGCGGCTGTCAGCGGCGAATCCTTCGAAGATTCTGTTTCCGGTCAGTCCGATCATGTGACTTAGAGTTTGAACTAGCGCTTTTCTTTGTATTGGATCCTGAATTGCCGCATCACTTAACTCCAATCCAACCGCTTCGGCAATCAGCCTCATATTTACCTGTGTTTCCGCATCCTGGGGTTCCCTTAAATCACCGTCAGCAATTTGTCCCTGGAAATTTACGACAGCCACTGCGGTATCGAGGCGCTTTTGTGTGTGTTCTGCCAGTTTTACTTCAGCTTGAGTCTCTATGGCTTGTTTTATCCTGGCTTCAGCTTCAGGGGCCACCACCAAATTGCCGTCTTTATCTAATGTCGCTTCCGGATCCCTCATCACTTGTTCTACCAGTTCATCATTAACCTCTAATTGCTTTTTTACATTGGGATTTACACTGGCAAAGTTGTCAACGGTTGTTTGCATTTTCTGTCCGTCGGCCGAATCTGCCAGCGTGATTTTATGGTACGCCAGTTCAGTTGAAGTGACCTTTTTTGTCCCATCATTTGCTTCTGACATTCCATCCTGCCAGTCAGTTGAGGCTAAATTTGCTTCTTGTAATACAATCTCTACTGCTTCTCTGGCTTTTAATGCCTGCCTGGCTTCACTAGTCAATCCACCTTTAACCAGTTCATTAACTGCTGCCCAGTTTTGACTGCCGTTAACAAATCCTGCCACATCACTATCTACCCTCATCCGGGAAGTTTCCGCCCCTGTCACCGCTCTTCTGGCCTTCCCTGTATTAATGTTACCGATTCTCTCATTATGCTCATCACTGACTTCCGCAACCCTCACCATTTGACCAGTCACTATTTCGGCGACAGTCGTATCGACCACTTCAGTCCTTACTTTACCAGTGTAAGCTTTTGCCGCTTCCTGCCCAACCTCAGCAACTACCTCTGCCATGACTGCCGGCCTTGATGTCATCATGGAGGGAACATCTCTTAATAATCTTTTCTTCTTTTTTCCGGCATTTGTTTCGGTAATCAGTTTAGCCTCTTCCACTTGCCCGGAAGCTGTTTCCAGTTTTTTTCCGGTTTCATCTGCCGCCCGTGCTTCTGTAGCGTTAGCCGCCAATACGGCTGATTCACTAGCCAGTCCCTGATTTTGCTCTTTTTCCTGTAATACTACTTTCTTAAACATGTCAAGAGCTTCAGTCACTGGCTTGATTCTGGCTTCTCCAACCTGCACAGCCCCTTCAATTGGCTTTCTTAAGAATGCTCTTTCTGCTCTTGTTTTAAGTGCGCTAAATCTCTCTGCAATATTTGGTCTTATTTCTGACATAAATTTTCTAAATAAATTTAATAACTATATTAAATAGTGATACTACTAAAGAAAAATGTCAATAAGAAAAAAGGACTACTCCTGCTTAACTCCTTACTCTTTTCTCTCCCTGTACATCTCCTCAACTGCTGCTTGTGGCGGCGGATCGACGCCTTCGGGGATGCGGATGGTGATTTCTTCGCCGCTTGATAAAGTATACCGATACTCTACTTTGTTAGGGGCATTATTGAAATTCTCAATGAACTTTTCATCATATTCGGAATCCTGTTGGGGAATAAATTCCTCTTTGATCTCTTCTACTCGCTTCACTTCCTTATTTTTATTAGCCAGAAACAATCCCGCAAACATGATCAAAAGAATAACTAATGCTGCAATCGCTAACAAACTATATATTTTTATATCTCTCATTTTCTACAATCCTATAAAATGCGGCGTATCCCAATTAACCGGATGGATAAAATTAAAATTCCTGGCATTATCAATTGAGGATTGAGACACTCCCTTCAAAATAATATCGGATCCTCTCATTTCCGCACAGAATAAATCAAGGGCAATTCCGGCCTGATGTGCACTTTTTCCCGGAGGCGCCACCCCGCAGCCTGGATCGGTAGCGCAATTATTGCCTTTCCAAAGCCCTTCCTGCTCGGCATAAGAGCGGTAGCCGTAACCGATAAAGAGGGCGCAGCCCGGTTGATTATCGATATATTTTAATAACCCTGTCAAATCGGAAACTATCCCGCTTTTGATCATGATGCTGTTTACCCTCTGCCAGAATTTGCCTCCTGTGGCATTATATAAATTAGTCAGATTGGAAGGAACAAAAGAAGGTGAATATGGTGGCCAGATCACTCCCAATTCACATAAAGTGGTCTGTTCTAGAAAACGAGGCTGTGGTGAAAACATCGACAAGCCTAATTTGGCGCATTCCGCCGGATTACCTCCACCATTACCTCCGGATGGTTCCGGTACTTCGCTGGGGGCAGGTGGCCCTGAGGGTATCAAAGTCGGGGTTCTGGTCGGTGTTGCCGTAGGAGTCCTGGTCGGCGGCGGGGTGAAACTGCCCAGTTTGATTGATTTCGGCGGAATCTGGGCCAAAACCCGCGCTTTTGAGATCAATAAAATATTGAGAAAAATAATTATTATGGGCAGAACTTTTGACATTTAACTTTTGCCTTTTGCCTTTAATTTTATCCTGTCACATTCTCTCGACAGTCTCAATCCCCAGAAGCCATAAACCTTTTTTGATTATTTTTGAGGTTGTATGCGTTAAAGCCAGCCTGAATAGGGAAGCTTGATTTTGCTTTTGATTGCCCAAAATCAGGTGTTTACTGTAAAAAACATTGTACTTCTGAGCCAAACCGTATAAATAGGCAGCTATTGCCGAAGGCAAAAAATTCCTGCCGGCCTCTAAAACGACCTCTTCAAACTGATAAAACGTTCTCAACAGATCTTTTTCTTCTTCATTTAACTTTTTTCCATACTTAATACTTGATACCATATACTTAATACCGCGATCTTCGGCCTTACGAAGCACACTCCGGCATCTGGCATAGGTATATTGCAAATACGGCCCGCTGTCGCCCTCGAAATTGACCGACTTTTCCAAATCAAAAACAATGTCAGCCGGCAGAGCTACTTTCAAAAGCGAATATTTTATGGCGGCCACCGCAGTTTTCTCCAAAATAAGCTCGGATTCCGCTTTTGTGTAGTTGTCTGATCCGGTATTATGCAGCCTCTCTTTCAGCTTCGTTTTAACCATTTCCAGGAGCGCTTCTCCGGATATTATCTTGCCGGTCCTGGAGCTCATTTTGCCTTCCGGCAGTTTGACGAGGCCGTGTCCGAGATGTCTGGTTTTAGAAGCCAAATCAGGCTTGACGAGTGACAGCACCTTCAATAAAACCTGGAAATACTCATTGATCTCTTTGGCCGTAACGATCATCGAAAAATCATACTGGAAGTCTTTATATTTAGTCGGCGCCAACCCCAACTCTTTAGTTTCATATGTCGGCAAACCTAATGCGTTGATAAATACACGGGTGTGAAGACCGTATTTTTCTCCCCGGAAGACTGTCGCTCCCTCGCTTTTTTCGAAAATACCCTTTTCCAAACCTTCTTTGACAATCTGCAGGCCGTATTCACCGACAATCGATTCCGGGTAATAGTAATCAAATTTTGCTCCCAGACGCCTATAAATGCTTTCAAAATAAGCTAAACTCCACTCCCGGCCCTTTTGAAACAGACTGCCCACTTCCTGAATTTCTTTTTCATCTGCTTTGACGAATTGCCGGTAATTAATCCGGGGCTCCCATTTCATCTTTTTCTGCATGTAATCCTGGGCGGCAACAAAGACCAGATAGTTTATCTTATTCATCTCTTCCTTAGCTTTCTCATCCTCTTCGAAAGCGGTCGCACCAATTGCATAAGCTTCACCCAGATACTTCACTTTTTGAGTTAAGGATTTATTATCCATGTTTTTGGCCAGCTTCTTCATCCCCCAGATTGATTTGGCCACATGCATGCCGACATCGCCGAAATAATTCGCCCGTGCAACCTTGGCGCCCAACTCTTCATTTATCCTGGCAATAGATTCCCCTACGCTGTTACTGTATACGTGACCGATGTGAAACTCCTTAAAGGGATTGGGGTCGGTAAACTCTATAATCATCTTTTTACCTGTTTTCACGCTCTTTCCATAATCTGGCGCTCGTCCCATTTGACTGATAAGGTATTTTTCAGCCAGGAAGATGTTGATAAAGCCGGGAAGCACTGCTTTTACATTCTCCAGGACATCTGATACTATAAATTTACTACCAGTATAATCATTACTATAAGTACTATATGACATCGATTGACCGCTTCCTATATACTTATTTAGTTGTTGGCTTATCTTTTCCGCTAATTCAATAGGTTTGACTTTTATTTTAGAAGCCGTAATCATGGCTAGATTAGATGAATAATCCCCATAGTTTTTGCTGGAAGGATGCTCGAGTTTTATATCCCCGTATCTGATTCCAGAGTCCGGATAAAGTTTTTGAAAGGCCGAAAGAAGGGCGGATTTGATTTTTTTATCCGTGGAAACTTCGGCGTTTTCCAGTAAAGGATTGACCGCGGTTTTACTTTTTTCCGGGACTTTTTTTACTTTTTTCTCCCTTTCCCCGGATTTGATTAAGTCCTGTTTATTTTCTTTTAAATGTTCTTTTTTTGCCCGTTCAAAGGAAAACTCGATTGACTGTTTGTTTTGGGATAGAATTGCGGATTCGGTCCCGGCCTTAAAATGCATCTTTATATGTTGCTCCGCCTCTTCCAGAGCCTCGCTCAACTTCTCACGGGATAATGACGGCGCTTTTTCGACAACCAGGACGGCGTTGACCGTCTCTTTATCAATCTTTGTCCTGTCAGCCTCCCGCCAGTTCCATTTGCGGCAGATAAAGCCCTCCTCGTCCTGGTAGATGACTTCCCCGGGATCGCACTTTTCAGGCTGTGTTGAGCCGATAGTTATCCCCTCCTCATTGCCGGAAGCAAAAGTCAGCCGGATATCACCTTTAACCTTATCCAGGTCCTCTGCTCCGGCCGGGAGGTGAAATTTTAATGACAGGTAGTTATAGAGATCTACTAGCTTGTTGATATGCGGTATTTCCTTATTACCGGCTCTAGCCCGTCTCAACAATGATTCAACCGAAGAGCGATAATCTTTGGGATGAGAGCCAAACGAGCGGTATATCTCGCGCCACTGGGAAATTTCCGGCAGGCTACCTATCTCCGTCTCGGCTAAAAGCATCTTCTGATTGGCCTCCTCTATCCGCAGCAGCTTCAAAATCTCCTCATTCCGGCCTGTATTATCCATCCCTTTGATGACAATCACCCCGATCTCAACCCCCGGATATTTCTCAAAAATTTGATTGATTATGATAAATTTCATCTTGACTTGCCTCTTTTTATTTGATATATTCAAAACATAAAACTGAGGGAAGATTCTAATTTAGGGTCTCCCTCTTTTTTTTATACTCTAGTAAATACTTCAGGCTCCCAAAATCAATATGTTTGTCCCCCACTATCTTTTTTAACTCTTTCGCTGTTCTTTTTGGAGATGAAATAATAATTATTTCCTTCTTCTTTGAAATCAAATATTTAAAAAGCGGCGCAAAATCTCCATCTCCGGTCAGAACAATGGCTTTGTGATATTCTTTTATCATTAAAAGCATATCCATGGTTAAATCGACATCACAATTTGCTTTTGTGCGCGTTCCGAATCTCTTGATTTCCTTTACTCTTAAAATATAACCGAACTGTTTTAGTTTCTTCAAAAAATTCTCTTTATGTATATTTTTTGAATCCTTCCCATAATAAAAGAAAGCTTTTTTAACCGAAAATTTATACTTTAAATACCTGATTAATTTTTTCTGGTCGATATACCAGCCTTCCGCTTTGGCACCGTAAATTATGTTTGAAGCGTCTACAAAGGCAAAACAACCGATCTTTCTTTTCATTGAAGGTTTGACTTCATTCTACTTAATCTGTTTCTGGTTGGAAAGCCTCATCTGCAGAGAATATATCTCTATAAATCCGGCGGAACAATTGGTATTAAAGGCAAAACCGTCACTATTGGAAAATGAGGCATAATCCAGCGCATACGGAGATTCCAAAGCAACTATTGTCGCCTGGCCTTTATACAACCTTACTGTAACTTTTCCGATTACTTTTTTATTAACCTCCTCATTGAAACAATTGATAGCCTTCATTACAGGATCAAACCATAAAGCACCATAACATAAATAACCCCACTTTATGTCCAGTTCCGACTTCAACTGGTTCAGTTTTCTGGTCGAGACATACTTTTCCAGATCCTTATGGGCGGCAATAATGACCGCAGCAGCGGGCATTTCATAAACGCCTCTGGTCTTGAGGCCAACCAGCCTGTCTTCCAAAAGATGGACCACTCCGACTCCATGTTTTCCAACAATCACATTCAGCTTCTGGACAAGATCGGCCAATTTATACTTTTTGCCATTCAGGCTGACCGGTAAACCATTCTCAAATTCCAGAACGATTACTTCCTCTTTATCCGGCGCTTTGCTGGCTAAAGTATAAGTTGTCAGAAATTTTTCCAGTTGGGGAATTTCACTGGGGATTTCCACCTCACCTCCTTCCCAGGTCATGCCCCACATATTGTCATCGACACTATAGGGAAAATCAATTGAAGAGGGAATGGGAATCTTATTTTTCTGGGCATATTTGATTTCCTCACTCCTATCCATCGACCATTCCCTGACAGGTGCGATGATTTTTATTTTGGGATCATGGGTCAGAATATAGCCTTCCAGCCTGACCTGGTCATTGCCTTTTCCGGTACAGCCGTGGGCTATCGTCTCTACTTCGAGCTTCTTGGCGGCTTCGACAGTTTTGACAGCCATCAAAGCCCTACCTATAGGTGTCGACAAATGGTAATTTCCCTGGTATGAGGCGTTGGCCTTGATTGCCAAAGAAAGATAACTTTCGGCAAACTCGTCTTTGACATTCCAGACTAGGGCTTTTTTAGCCCCAAACCTCACTGCTTTCTGGCGGATGGCTTCCAGATTATCATGTTGCTGCCCCAAATCAAGGGTCAGCGAATAAACTTCCGCCTTGTATTGGTCCTGAATCCACTTCAGCATGACGCTGGTATCCAGGCCTCCCGAATACAGAAGCAGTACTTTTTTGACTTCTCCGTAATTTCCTTCATAACTTGAGACTTTTTTATATAAATGGTTATTTTTTAGCATAATATTAAAATTAATAAATCTTTATATAATTCTACTTCCAGACTTCATCTCTGCCGGTATCGCGCGGCAATTCTTCTGTATGCCTGCCTGAATGAATGGCCTTTTTTTACTAATTTATAAGCCTCCTCTGCCGCATGCAATTCGGGTGTATCAGCCTGTTCTAATTTTTCTTTGACCGGTTTCAAATTCTTAACCAGAATCAGCATCATTTCCAGTGACTCTAAAGTCTGTTCTATACTGTCAAACAAAGGCCTTTTGATTTCCTGGAAATCCCTGTGATAACCGGACATCAAATTGGCTGCCAAGCCGGTAATATTTATGTAATTGGCTGTCAGGCGGTGAACTTTACTCCTGAGAAGCTCGGCTATATCCAAATTCTTTTTATGGGGCATGATGGAACTGCCGCTGGTTAAAGACTTATCAATCTCTATAAAACCCAAAGTATCTGAAGAAAAGAACAACAAATCAGAGACAAATTTATTGATAGTCAAGGCTAATGAGATTAAAGAGGAAACAACCACAGCCTCGGATTTACCGCGGCTGTTTTGGCAATATAGAGCATTCTCAATAATAGCAGAGAAACCGATATCAGAAGCAGCAGCTGATCTGGGATAATCAAGAGGCAGACCATAGCCGGCACCTGTGCCTAACGCTGATTTATCTGTAATCTTTAAAGCAGCTTTCATCTGAATTACGTCATCCTGGAAACTCTCGGAGAAACTATGTAGCCAGGCTCCGAAAGTATAAGGCATGGCTTTTCTCGTATGGGTGAATCCGGGCATAAATAACTTTGAATATTTATCTCCCGATTGATCGATCAGTCTCATCGCAGCCTTTACTTTTTTGATGATTTCCTCCAAATTTTCTTTGATATATAACCTGGTAGCCGTTGCCACCTGGTCGTTTCTGGATCTGGCGGTATGGATCTTCTCTCCGGCCAAACCAAGTTTTTCTGTCAGGTGCGCTTCGATTGCCGTATGCATGTCCTCATCACCCATTTTCAAATGAAATTTCCCTTGCTCAACTAGAATAGTTAGACTATTGAGACAATCCAAAACCTGCCTCAATTCTTTTTTTCCGTAAATGCCCATCAGAAACAGGCTCTTAGCATGGGCTTTTGTACCTAAAAGGTCATATTTTAGCAGTTTTTGATCCATGGCAAGATCTTCCTTTGTCTCAAAGGCTTCGACTTTTTTATCCAATTCCCAGTTTGTCTGCCAAAGTTTTTTCATATAAAAACTCCCGTCTCCTGCTACAAAATATTTGTAACAAAGGACGGGAGTTCCCGTGGTGCCACCTTTATTCTCAACTGCACAATAAAACTTCTGTTTTTTACCCGCCGTAGCTTTATGCGAAGGTGGGTAAGCCTTGACAGAAGTCACAGTTGACTCAATTTTATGAAACCTACTTAGTCCCGCCAATCGGCGGGGCTTTTCTTCAGTTCCTGGCTCCGGGGCTCGTCCTCCGATTCGGAGGGTTCCCCTTCATCGCCTATTTGGATGTCATCTTCTATTATACACGGACTGTCAATACTCTAATAATCTGATTGCCTGGACTAATGCCCGGGCATGAGGATCGAACAGATCATCTGATTATGGTTTGAATCAATGCCCGGCGACCTGTTATGCTGAAAAAGCATGGACACTTCATTTGAAAGGCCGCCCGCAGAAAAACAGAATTTTCCATCTGGAAAATTGGTTGATAGTTTTTTGAATTTCTATTCAAATATATTCAAACTTCCCGGAAGACCTTCAGCGGAAGAATTCGGGCTCTATGAGAGAAGCGATCTGGAATCATTTATTGCCGGGCTGCCCAAACAGGAAGCTGATTACTGGCGGCATTTGGTTAAAATTATAGGACGCTCTCATGACGTCAATTATTGGGCGGTGCAGCCTGGTTCGAATATGGAGAACTTTAACCGGTCGATCGCTGCTTTTCAGGAAATTTCCAATTCAGGTTTTTTTTCTTACCCTGCTGTCAAAAAAGCTCAGGATATTTATGAAAAAACTTTACGGAAAATTCGTTCGGAAAAAGGAGGTTTTATCCCTCAATCTTATGTCGAGTATAAAAAAGACGGAAGTTTTTCAGATTGGGATATTGCCGTTAAAGGGGTATTTCTCAGAAGCGGCATAGATTGGCAGTCGAAGACAACCGGCTCGGAAGCCGATCTTTACCTGACGTTAGGTAAAGCAGCCGGCAATGCTTCGCTTAAATTTGCCGAGATAATGAATGAAAAACCCGGTTTGATAGGCCGGTTTATTTCCGCTATAAAAAACAGACTTACTTACCCTCTTAAACCGCTAGAACAAGCTGTCAAGATTCCTGTTGGCTGAATATTTATGGGACGAAAATCAGTCGCCGAAGCCGTAATTGAGGTTTTCCGTCGGAGGAACTTCGCCATTGCCTTCAAATCCAATATCCGGATACGAGGGATCGCCTACCCTTTCATCAGTGACGCCCATGACTTCATTCTCATCCTCAGACAGCGATTGTTGTCCTTCATCGATTACCGGCGGCACATTGACTTCTTCATTATCATCATCTTCTTCTATAACTGTCGGGTTAATAATTTGCGGAATGAGATTTGGCTCGACTTGGATTACTTCAGCAGGTCGAGAATATGCTCTTGCCCAGACTGCTTCGCTGGTATAAAGCGCCCGGTCACCTTTTTGAGGCACAATGGCAAAATAATAGCCGCGTCCCGGGACCAGACGGCTGACAGTGTAAGAATTGGTTTTACCGATATTTAAAGCTCCGTATTGATATTCGCCTCTTTTTTCTCCATATACCAGATGATAATTATCAGCATCATCAGTTGAAACATATGAAAGTGAAACCTGTCCAACACCCGGACCTGTCCAAGCTTTCAATACAATTGATGTATTGCTGGATACTCCGGCCTGCCCCGCAGAAATTGCAGATGTAGGCGGGGTTTTGGGCATCACCACTTGTCCCCAACCGGAAACAGCTGAAAATTCTTCGGAAAACGGACTGGCGGAACAATCACGGGCAGCTGACAGACGGAAATAATATTTCTGTCCGGGATTAAGATAACCGACGCTATAAGATCTTGACGACTGGCCGCCGATATTATCAGCTCCATAAAGATAATGTCCGCTTTCCGTTCCGTAGGCGACAGCATAACGGTTGGCGTAAGAAACTTCATCCCAGGAAATTGTCACCTGTCCGGCCCCCGGTCCTGTTTTTGCTGAAACACGGGAGGGTTGAGGAGGATATGGACCACCGCAATCGCCGGCCATTATTAACTCCGGTTTAAAAGCCGATAAACTAACAAGAGTTAAAATCGCCAATCCGGCGGTTATAAACTTTTTCTGAAATGTCATCTAAATCTAATGTAAGAAGTTATTATCGGGATTGTCAACCTACTACTTATTCCCCAATCTATATATCAATATATAAATAAAGACATCAAAAGTTATCTGTCGGCCCCGGATTTGGTGTCTTGACAGTCCTTTCTCCCATATGCTTTGCTGGATATATGATATGTTTTCACATAAAAAAAAGCGCCATCTTAAAAAAGTAAAACAAAAAGCCAAAAAACAAATTTCTGCCCGTCAGAAAAACCCGGCAGCAATTGCTCTGAAAAAGAAAAAGGGCCACATCGTTTTTGATACACCGGTCATGGGCTTGGCTGCATATTTTAAAAAAACGGCTAAAAAATCAAGACAGCCCGTCCCGGCAGGCAGAAAAAGTAAAAAAAGAAAAAAAAGAATTAAGAAGACCTCCAAAAAATTATTTATCCGTCCGATAATCCTGGTTCTGTTAGCCATAGCTTCGTCTTCCTCTGTGGCTTTTTATTTTCTGGTTTTAAAGGATTTACCGGACCCACACTCGCTCGTTCTGGACAAACCGCCTATGACGACCATTATCCGCGACAGAAATGGCCGTGTTTTATACCGCGTCTACAACAATGCCAACCGCGTCCAGCTGTCCTGGGAGGAAATTCCGGATGTGGTTAAAAATTCAACCATTGCTATTGAAGATTCAGGCTTTTATAAACACTTCGGCATTTCCATTAAAGCCATTGCCAGAGCCCTTATCAATAACCTCAAGGAAGAAGACATCACTTTCTACCAGGGAGGCTCAACCATTACCCAGCAGCTTGTCAAAAACCGTTTTTTTTCTCCTGTCAAATCATATGAGCGGAAAGTCAAAGAGATTATTCTCTCTGTCTGGACAGAATATATTTTCACTAAAGAAGAAATCCTGACCATGTATTTGAACACAGTCGGCTATGGCGGACCGGCTTACGGCATTGAAGCCGCCTCCCAAATGTATTTTGGCGTTTCAGCTGACAATCTGACATTATCCCAGGCAGCCTTTCTGGCAGGCCTTCCGGCTGCTCCGACTACTTTCTCCCCTTTCGGTTCCCGTCCGGAAATATCCCGGCTGCGCCAGGCGGCTGTCCTGGAAAAAATGCTTAAATTGGAAATGATAAGTGAAGATAAGTATCTTCAGGCAGTCAATGAAGACCTAAGCTTTATCCCGCAAAAAATTGATATTCAGGCTCCTCATTTTGTCATGTACATTAAAAAAGAATTGACCGATAAATTGGGTGAGAAAGTTGTCGAGGAAGGCGGTCTGGACGTGACGACGACCCTGGATCTTGATGTACAAACAGAAGCTGAAGAGATCGTCCGCCATAATCTGGCCGAACTTGGGGTACGTTACAACATTAATAATGCCGCCACCCTGGTGACAGAGCCTGCCACAGGCGAAATTTTGGCTATGGTCGGTTCGGTCGAATATTTCGATACGGAAAATGACGGCTATTACAATGCGGCCATCGCTCCCAGACAACCCGGTTCTTCCATCAAGCCGGTTAATTACAGCTTTGCTTTTGACCATGGTTATACTCCGACAAGTGTCATTTTGGATGCTCCGGTAGTTTACAAAACTCCCGGTTCCCGCGAATCTTATGCGCCTGTCAATTATGACGGCAAATTCCACGGCAATGTCACCTTAAGAACAGCCTTGGCCAGTTCCTACAATGTTCCGGCTGTGAAACTGTTGGAAAAGATCGGTGTCGACAATATGGTCAAAACCGGAATAGCCATGGGTATCAAAAGCTGGGAAAATATTCCTCCTATCGGCCTGTCTCTCACCCTGGGAGGTGCGGAGGTGACCATGCTCGATATGGCCAGGGCATACGGCACTATCGCCAATTTAGGAGTGAAAAAGGAATTAAGATCTGTTTTAGCTATCACAGACAGCAATGATATTGATATTACCGAGGAGTTTTACCGGGACAGAAATCTGGCTTTTGTGGGCAGCGCCCAGGCTTCAGGCGGTATGGATGAGGTTCCCGAAGGTACCCAAGTCATTTCTCCCCTGTCTGCCTATTGGCTGATTGATATTTTGTCTGACAATAAAGCCAGGATGCCTGCATTCGGCAGTTACGCCCGTTTATCTGTCCCCAATCACAAAATTGCCGTCAAGACAGGCACCAGCAACAGTTTCCGCGACAACTGGACCATCGGTTTTTCACCCGAATATCTGGTCGCTGCCTGGGTCGGCAACAACGACGGTTCCTTCATGAACAAAAACCTGGTTTCAGGTATAACCGGAGCCGCTCCCATCTGGCACGACACCATGAGTTATCTTTTGGAAGGCCACGAGCCAAAAGAATTCCCCAAACCGGAGGGCCTGGTTCCCGTCAAAGTCTGTGCTGTCAATGGCCTTCTGACCTGCCCCAACTGTCCGGAGGAAAAAATTGAGTATTTTACCGTTGATAAAGTGCCGACCAAACAGTGCTTTTTCAGGCCTGCCTCCGAATGTGATGAGGCCAAAAAACAGGCTGAAGGCAAATCGGAAGAAGAGCGGAAAAGCCTCCTCTCTGCCTGCCCCTGGATAAATTGATGCAAGCCTATACCTCTCCTTTAATAATTGACAGATTCTGTTTGATAGTTTATAATCTTAAAAGTTAGAAAGTTAAACTTTATCTATTATGAATCAATCGTCTGATACTCAACAGGAATGGCTAAGAGTCTTAGGCAAAGGCATGGTTACCCTGCCTAAAAAATGGCGTGATGATTTGGGAATTGACACAGGAGACGTCGTTAAAGCCAAGAAAGAAGGCAACAAAGTTATTATCGAAGCCGGACAAACCGGCCATGTCCCCTATCGCATTTATACCAAAGCTGAAATTGAAGAATTTATCAAAGAGGACAAGCTTGAAAGTGAATTGGTGGAAAAAGTCAAGCAAAAACTCTCTAAATCGGATTAACCTCCATGAAGGTCTATTTTGATGCATCCGTCATAGTTGCCTCACTTCTCTCTGCGTCCGGCGGTTCTTCCCTTCTTTTTAAATTCATTAAGAAAGGAATGATTTCAGGTTTTACTTCACAAACTGTCCTTCAGGAAATCTTGGAAGAAAAAAAGTATTTCAAGTTTAGAAAATCTAAAAAAGAAATCGAGGATTTTATTGCTCAATCAGGCCTGGTGGTACGGGAAAAAATCTCCGAAGATGAAATCAGGCAGTATGAGGGTAAAATCGACAAGGAAGATGCCCATCTGATAGCCGGAGCAGTCCAGACGAAATGTCAGTATTTAGTTTCCTTAGATAAAAAACACGTTCTAAAAGAAGAAGTTAGAAAAAAGTTTCCACACTTAAAAATTCTCTCCCCCAAAGAATTGCTGCAGGCAATTGTAAAATAAATTCATCATTAAGAACGTAACGCACAGCCTGCTCAGTTTCAGGTAAATCCCTGCCTTTGCCTGACAGTTTGTGAAAGGTCTCTCATCAACCTGAAAACCGCTTCTTTTGTAGTTCTTTGACGATTTCTTATATAATACCGGTATTTTATATATATGGGTGAACTATTCGAACATATTCCACCGGAGTATGCCCTGGCAATCCCGCCAGCCAGTGCTGCCTATCATCCCGACCTGACATCAGCCTTCCAAGCTCGCTTTGGTGATAGACTTCTTAGAACAGAGTTTGCTACCTTCAGTAATGATATGCCTTTACATTTGGTGGGAGAAGCGGGAAAAATACTGTTAGTTTCCACCTTCAACGGAGACAATTGGCGAGAGGCTAGTGTTGAAATAGCCTATTTCGGCAATGCTTTAACCGATAATCCCGACGAAGCCGGACCAAACACCCGGGAATTGGGCATTTTCTTTCCTTTTGCCGATTTAAGGCAAGATGCAAGAACCCGGAAACCGATAAAAGATTCCGTTGGGAGAGCAATTGTCAAAGCACAGGGAGTTACAGACAGAGCACTGGCAAAAATTATCAGACATGTTGCCGGAGCTCATTTTGTCTGCTTTGTGGATATGCATAATCCCTGGAAATCGGCTAAAGCTTTCACTGAACAGGATCTGGATGTGATAAATTTATCGACCAACAAAATATTGACAGAATATTTGGTCGCCAATGAACTTCTTTCATCCAATTTAGAGACAACTGTCGTCTCCACTGATATGGGCATCTATTTAACGGCCTATGACTTATCAGGCAAAATTGGTAAGGCAATGAATGCTGACAAGGAACCTGTGCCCATGGTTATTTTCAAAAAAACCAGAGTTGGGACTGACGTAATTCCGGAGCATATTTATGGTGATTTAAAAGGAAAGAGAGCCATTGTTATAGACGACATCATTGGCAGCGGCACAACATTAGAAGAAACTATCGAGGCAATCTTAAAATATGACCCGGCAGAATTACTCATCTTCATTCCCCACCCGGTTTACGCCCCCAAGGGATATTATGAAAAATTAGAAAATATTCTTAAAATCGATAAAGTGAAATTGTTAATGGTCGCCGATACTTTACCACTGGTAAGACAAGGAATTAGTTATCCCCATCCCTATTTGAAATTTGATGGTGGGAAAAAAGTGGAAGTTCTTAAAATTCACGACTGGATTGCTGAAAAAGCCCATACTATTCTGACAGCCAGAAATATTGAAGAAGCTATAAAAATTTTGGCAGAAGAAATAGTTGAACTTGAGGATCCATATCAATTAATAACCGAAATGACCGCTATAACGGTTACACCAGAACCAAATGTCGCCGTTTATTACGAAGGTCAGAAATATGTTCCCATTCCTATGTATAGGGAAATATTTAGAAGCCCTTGATCTTAATAAAAATCCTATCGTCTGAACATATCTTACTTCTTCGGCTCTCCCGTCTTTCAGAGATAAAACCAGGGAATAGCTGTGATGTTGTCGCTTACTCTTTCCGGTTTTTCTCCCATAGTGATGACATATCCGTGCGATGCTAATTTACGGTAATCATTGAGGAATATTTTCAGGCCTTTAATTTCCGATGCGCTTATATACTTTGAGCTTTTTATTTCTATAGGGATCACAGATGATCCCCTGTCGATGATGCAGTCGACTTCAGCTCCGCCGGCAGTGCGCCAGAAACAGACTTTATAGTTTTTATTCAATACTTTTATTCTCCTGATAATTTCCAGTATGACCGCATGTTCAAACAGGACTCCCTTCTGGGCATGGATGGTGTTTTTCTCCAAGGGTATTTTGGCCAGGGAATTACGGACTCCCAGATCAAAAAAATAATAGCGTGACATCGAGAGTATTCTTTTTCTCGCATTTTTAAGATAGGGATCAACTCTTTCTGCAATCAGCGTATCTTCCAGGATACGGTAAAATTCTTTAACAGCCGGCTGGCTTACGCCTGATTCATTTGAAAGTTTGCTGAAATTCGGACTTGTTCCTGATTCTCTTGCTGCCAATTCCAGAAATCTGGAGAAAGCTCCGATTTTCCTGGAAATGGCTTCCGCTCTTATTTCTTCTTCGATGTAAATTTCCGCGTAAGACTTTATGATATCGCGCTTATCCTCATCAGACAGGCTGATTATTAGCGGTAATGAACCGAAAATTAATGAGTCTTCAAAAGTGTAACCGGTTTTCCGGTTAATATTTTTCAGAGTTAAATCTCCCAGGGAGCTTTTTTTTATCCATCCCAGTTCACCCCATAATAAAGGATCTAAATGGAATCTTTTGATCCTGCCCGGCAACAGATTAACCTTGCTCCTTTTAAGCTTTCTGGCACTGGATCCGGTAAATATAAACTGGGCGCTACCTTCGTCTATCAGAAACTGGGCAGAGTCAAAAATCTCCGGGACTTTTTGAGCTTCATCTACAAAAACGAGCGGTTTTATCCTGCTTGCCTTTACCTGCCTGATTATTGCGGAGGGGTCAACTTCCGTCTCCAGTCTGACTTTCGGATTCTGCAGGAAAATTTCAATCTTATTATCAAACTTTTCCAGCAAATCCCGAACTAAAGTCGTCTTTCCTACCTGACGGGGTCCCAGGATAAGTCCGGAAAATTTTTTCGTCAGAAGCTGTCTGATTTTTGGTTCTAAGTATCTTAATAAGTGTTTATTTTTACCTGGCATAAATAAACTATACTTTATATTTAAGTAATTGTCAATTACGGAAGACAGCTGTTTGAAACCTTGACAATTATCCTATAGTCTGGTAGCATTCCACTTCTTCAGTTATCTCCCCAGCTTTTTTCCTAGAAATTTCTGAATGATTCTCATATTTAGAAATTTTTATGAAAAAGCATTTAGTCTTACTTTCCATACCGGCCAGGCTGATTCTCCAGGCTTTCTTGATAGGCCATCTTTTCGCCGGTCAGATTGAGGCCGGTTCTGAAGCCGGTCTTAAAATCGTGCCTACTCCTTCGCCCCAGTTTGTATCCGCTGAAGCTCAAGCTGAACTTGAGAAATTTTCTTCCGACGGCCGTTCCTGGACCAAATTCAAATATAAGAAACAAATAGCTAAAACAGCCTCAAAATATAACTTAGACCCTCAACTCATCTACGCCACCATCATGACCGAATCTGAAGGTAACGAGTTTGCCTATCGTTTTGAACTATCCCTCAATGAGGCTAGCTACTGCATGGGACAGATATTGGAAAGCACAGCCAGGTCCTTGGGTTTCAACGGAAAATCCGTTCAATTATTTGAGCCTGGGACCTGTATTGACCTTATCGGAAAGTATCATCAGAGGATGATAGAGGCTTACGGCCGGCTTTCCAGCTACCAGCTCGCCCGTGCCTACAATTCCGGATCACCCTGGAAAAGACCTGTCTGGGGCCACCTCTCCCGCTTCAAAAGATGGTATTACGAAGAAGGTTAATCCTGTATATTCTGTGGATTAGTCAAAATTTCATCTGCTTGCATATTTAAATTCCTTTGAGAGTCAATTGGTTTAGTAGGCTCTCCTTGTCCAGCTAATTCTTCAAATGTATGAACAACAGGATTGTTTCCACCATTTCTAGAATTTAAAGGATTTATTCGTGATATATCAAGTAAGTTTTCTAGCTGTTCTGCTCCACCCCTATAACTCCTATTTGGATCAAGACGTAACGGATTTAATTTACCTAAACACCTTAATCCTCTTTCAAAAAAATTCATACTTATATAATTTACTATCAGATATCTATTTATTAATACTCCAGGCCATGCCGTCTGAAATGACTTCGATTTCACCATGTTGGTCGGTTCTGGCGATTTGCGACTTGACCGACTCAATTTGCGCCAGGGCTTCCTTGGTCGGGTGGCTCCAGGGATTCTTGCCGACCGAGATGACCGTCAGTTCAGGCTTCAATTTTTCCAAAAATTCCCAAGTTATGCCTGTTTTAGATCCGTGGTGCGGGAATTTAAGTATTTCTATGTCAGGCAAATGGGCTGTTGCGACAATCTCCGGTTGTATTTTACTATCCCCGTCCCCTGTCAGTAAAGTATCAAACCGGCCGTAATTCAAATATAAAACCATCGAAAAACTGTTTAAATCAGTGCCTTCCGTTGATAGACCCAAAACATTACTGTTGTTGCCTGCTAATAAAATATTATTACCTAATTTTTCGCTTGTCCACTCCCTATCCGGCCACAAGACGTTAAATTTCACCTCACCCATCGAAAAATTATCACCCTGGTAGAGATTTTTTAGCGGAATGCCTTTATCCTCGATTTTCTTTTTTAGCTCCGAAAATCCCTGGCTGGTATTGCCGACGGGGACAGATACAAAATATTTAATACTATATCGGTCTATAACAGACAATAAACCCTGGAGGTGGTCTTTCTGCGGGTGGGTCAGGACAACCATATCAATTGTCCGGTCATAAAAAGGCATATTGTCACCCAGACATTCCAGCACCCGCTCGTTTGGACCCCCGTCGATTAAAAGATCCAGGTTTTGGGGTGTTTTAATAAAGATGGCATCTCCCTGCCCCACATCGCAAAAAATTAAATGCAGCTTGCCGTCAGGTTGGGAAAAAATATAAACTGCAAGCAGAATTAAGCCGAAGAATGCACCTGTCAGGAATCCTTTTTTGGCAGCCACAAATCCAGTATAGCCTAGAATTCAAAAGAAGCCCCGGGAATCCGGGCCAGTAACCTTATGACGGTAATCAGATAGGTCAAAGGCACCCAGGCCAGCCAGGCAGGAATAAAGCCTGCCGGAAGCCAGAAATAGCCCAATACTGAAGCTGTCAAACCCAAAACCATTATCGGCTGTACTGCCCACTCAATCAGCAGATTTGCTATAGGGGATATCAGGGAGATCCGCTGAAAATAATAGAGTATCACAGGCAGGGTAAACAGTTGGGCTACCAGGGTGAGCCTGAAATTTTCTTTTATGGAATAAATGAGTTTCTCCCATGAGCTGTTCTTCAACTGGCGCTCCCCTTTTCTATTTGCCAAAATGAGTCCCAGTGTCGCCAAAAAAGAAAGCTGGAAAGACAGGCTTTTTATAAGATTCAAATCGAATAGAAGCATTATCAGGCTGGTCAAAACCAAAGCCAGCAAAGCCTGGTATTGTCTGCCAAAATAGATGGCCAGAAGTGACATCGAGCCCATGATAGCCGCCCGGACCACGGTTGGGCTCATCCCAACCAGCATTACGAAAAGCACTATAAGCCCTATTGTCAAAAGTGATGAAAAACGCCTGCCCAGAAATAGGGTCGTTTTGGCTGTCAGAGAAACCAGAATGGTAATATTCATGCCTGATAAAGCTATGATGTGCAATGTACCCGTTTCAATCAGTGCCTGGTAAAGACCTTTGGAAAGCTGTGCTTTGTAGCCGAAGATAATACCGTTAAGTAAAGAGGCATGAGGCTCCGGCAAAAGTGAATTTATGGAAGAAATAAAAGGATTGTCCATCTAGACACTCAAAAGCCTTGACAGGAATTGCAGCCGGAGTCTTTTCGAAAGTTTTGAATAGATCAGGAATTGCCGCACCACAAAAATCCAAATGATGGTAAAAAGCAAAGTCATGGCAAAAATATTGATAGGATAATAGGCAAGCTTCAGTCCGTTTCCTCTGTATAAATTAATCAGAACCAGTAAAAGAACGGCCGTAATGGAAAAAAGAGGCTTGTTGTAACCTCCAAACCAGCCGCTGGTAAAAAAAATGGTTTTAGCATAGGAAAAGCCGCCGGTTATGGCGCAAACAATAATCGCCAAAGTGTATGGAAATGGCAGTTTAGTACTTAAAGGATGGTTTATTTCCAAAAGCGCGGTGATGAAAATCAGCATATAAGCACAGACAAAAGTGATGTAATGGCTTAATTTGCCGTGAAAAATTTCGTTGACAGCATAAATTTTTGACCGCTTATTTGTTTTCAGATACCGCCAGAGGACTTTCCCGACAAAATGCACGCTTAAACCTACAAATCCGTAGATTAAAAATATCATTCCGACTGACAGGAGTGAAACATCTTCAAAATCCAGTATCGCTACCCTTGGCCTGGAAACTATGTTTAAAACGATCAGCACCAGTCCATAATAGAAAAACAGGGGGAAAACCAGGATATTCAGCCAGGCAACCAAAGGAATATTTTTGATGACCCGTTCCTCAAACTTCGGCCTTTTATAGGAAACAACAGCAATGAAGATTACCAGCGAAATCAGAAGGATGCCGGTCAGCATAGTGCAGGATGATTATAGCATCAAATGGTGATTTTATCCTTTATTTTGTCAAATAGGGCTTGTCCGACGGCTTTCTTCTCTTTCAATTCCTCCAATTTGCCATATGGACGGCCGGAGATGATTTTCCCGGCTGTCACCGGTCCGACTCCGGGCAGGGCTTCCAGTTCTGCCTGGGAGGCTGTGTTGATATTGATAAGCTTGCTCGTCACCCCCAACAGATTGTTTTCTGTTTTTCCCACAGCAAGCGGCCCTTCTTTAGCTTCGCCTAAGGAGGGTATATAGATTTTGCCTCCGTCGCTAAGCTTAGCCGCCTTATTCATATTTTTCTCAATCCAAGGTAGATCTGCTTTTTCAGTCAATCCCCCGGCTTTTTTTATGGCATCTTCAATCCTCTCTCCTTCGCTAAATTCATACAAACCGGCCTTGACTACACTGCCTTCGATATCTACTTTGATATATAAAGACGCGGATGGACTGGCTTCGCTGGAGAAAATTATCCCCTCTTCAGCCGGTTTCCCTATGGTTGAAATAAAAGCTGCGCCTGTCAAAACAATACCCAGAAAGGCCAGGAATAAAGGAAATTTATAAAAGGCAATCAGATCCTGCAGTTTTTCGGTATTAATCAGAGGTTCGTCAATCTCATCTCTCATCACAACCTTAATATAAATCATGTCTGATGTATTTTACAAATGCTACAATTTAATTAATCTATTTCGCAATCTTGACATCAGATAATACAATGATACAATTGTATTACCATGGATTTCATAACCACTAATATCCGACTTCCTGAAGAAGATTACCGTGAGCTTAAAAAGGAGGCGTATCATAGAAGGATAAGCTTATCTGCCGTGATCAGGGAAAAACTTACTGCTACACAAATAAAATCCGATCCCCTGAGTTTGATTTCAGAAGTTAAAAAAATAGCCGAATCCAACTCCAAAAAATTAAAAAATTGGAATTCACTTCAAGCTCTTCGGGAAATAAGAGATTCGGGAAAATGATTGTTATAGATACCTCGATTGCTTTCAAATGGTTCAATACCGTGGAACCCGGTTTTGAAAAAGCGATTTCCTTATTGGAACAGCATCTTCAGCAGAAAGAAACTATCCTGGTGCCGGATTTGCTGATATATGAGCTGACCAACGCCTGGACTACGAAAACCTCTTTAACTTATAAGGAAGTAAGTAAAAATCTATTACTTTTGGAGCGTGTGAAGCTGAAAATCCAACCAGTCAGTTTCAATTTATGCCGGAAAGCTTCGCAATTAGCCAAAAAATATCACTTGTCAGTCTATGACGCGATTTATGCTGTTATAGCCAAAGAAAATAAGTGCTATTTATATACCGCTGATGCAAAATTTAAATCTAAAACAAATTTGGCATTTATTAGAGTAATACAATAACAGCGGACCAACTAGTTGACCAAGTCAAGCATTCCGATCAGAAGAAGACAAAGCTAATCCTAACCTCTCTTTAATTTCCTGAAGGGTTAGCCGTGCCTCTTCAGGAATTAGTTATAGTTTCTTCCCCTTCAGGCCACTCAGTGTTCTGAGGAACTTCATCCTCTAATTCCAAGTCCCCATCCTCAATCATTTGCTCTACCATATAAAAGGGATCAACATGTTTAAATCCTTCTGCATAGGGAATAAATCCGTTAACACCGTGATTAGGTACATACACAAGTATCAGCTCCAGTTTCCTGCCGCTTTTTTCCCATAACCTTACAGCTTCATGCATTGCCTGACGGCTCATTTCCTGCATTGTTTTTACTCCGCAGCCGACATGAGGATAATCAAGAGTAATATATTTAATTTTATTCTCATTGTAAGATTTGACCCCACGATGCAGATGAAAACCTGCTCTTAATGCCGGTACTTCAGTCCCGTTAACATCGTCAAACTCATAAAATCCATCCTGCAGTTTTACTTTTACCGTTGGCAGTTCATCCAGAGGAATGATAAACTCCTCTGCTTCCACTGATGTTTTTTTGGTTTTTAATCTTTTTACCGGAGACACATTAACCTTTCCGTCTTCATGAGAAACTACTGCCGAAATATCCGAATAACGTAATCTGTCTTTCACGGCACCGCTGGTTCCCGAATTGGATACGATTTTAATGGTTTTTTTACTGTCCCTTCCGGCGTCTTAACTTTTATATCCGGTACAACAGCCCAGAATGCTCCTTCCGCCTGACGGTTATATCTTAAAAGTCTTTCAATTTTACGGGATAAATTACGGCTTCTGGTAAGCTCTCTGATGGTAACAGGTGGTGACAGAAGGCGATGCTCTCCTAAAAATTTACCCCATTTCCTCATTCCGTTTACTACCGGATTTTTTGTCCATTCATCATAGTTGATACTTTGATCCTCTAATATTTTCTGACCGCCTACTTCCTCAGAGGAACCGAATGCAATCAGTCTGTCAGCCATATTTTCCCAGGATTTCACCTTTACTCTGCCTCTGTCCTGGTTCATAACCTCCTGGGCAGCCTCCTTCCATTGTTCCCAAAATCGGCTGGTCAAAAGCAATACCATCACCTTCTTTTCTGTAAGTTACAATTATATTTTTAAATGCGCCTACCTTTGCCATCATCATTCTCATAAAAACCAACATTTTATCATGGGGAAGCTTGGCTATTGCTTCATGCTCATCCTCAATAAATATCAGATTGGTAAAATGCGGATGTATAAACGGTCTAAGCTTCATTCCGTCTGACCCGATATTTTGAACATAAAGCCATTCATCATCCTCTGGCAAATACCGTCTTAATTGCTTTTTATAGGTATCAAGACTCACATTTTCATTCTCAATAGCCGCCATAGCTTTTTCCGGTAGTTTGCCTAAAAATACGGGATTAATGGCTACCAGATTGGAACCGGTATCTGACAATTGCTTAAGATCCTGGGTATTATTGACAAATTCTGTTCCTGCATCACTCCATACCGCCGCCGGACAATCCCAGTCAAAATATCTTGAGGCTAAATTATTATAAATGCCCTCCACCTGATTTATAATCGGTTTTTCCATTTCTGAAGGAATACCTAAAGGAACCTGTATATATTTGGAAAAAACAATCGGATGGGTTTTAAACCAGACCGGTTTTTCAGAAGAAATAACAGACAACTCTCTTCGAACTAAAGAATCTTCTTTTAGATTATCTATTTCTAATCGGCTCACAACTTTATCAAACAACAAAATTTATCAATCGGCCGGGGACGAAAATTGTTTTTTTGACTTTTCGGCCTGCCAGATATTTTTTCACTTTTGCCGAATTCATCGCTTCTTTTTCCACCGGTTCCTGCTTTTTGGCCTCACCGGCCGCAACCTGCAGACTGTCACGCAATTTGCCGTTGACTTGGACGACGACGGTTACCGTATCTTCCTTTAAATATTGAGGATTATAACTTGGCCAGGGATGAGTATGGATTGAGGAATCCCCTATTTTCAAATTCTGCCACAGCTCTTCCGTCAAATGGGGGGCAAACGGGGCTAAAAGCAATAATAATATTTTGATGTTTTCACGGCTGACAGCGCTATTTTCAATCATGGCATTCACATATTCCATGATATGGGCTATGGCGGTGTTGTATTTTAAGGAGGTGATATCTTCAGTCACTTCCTTGATGGTTTTATGCATGATTCTTCTAAGTCCTCCACCATCCCAGGAGTCCCTTCGGGCCACCTGGGAGGTGTTTTTTTCGTTTTCTGTTTTACTGCCTCCGTCCCAGGTGTTTGTTACCAGTCTCCAGACCCGGCCCAGGAAGCGGAACATGCCGGCAATGCCGCTGTCGCGGAAATCGCCACCCGCATCATATGGACCTAAAAACATCAAATAGGTTCGTAATGTATCAGCTCCGTATTTATTGATATATGTATCTGGATTGACAATGTTACCCTTGGACTTGCTCATCTTGGCTCCTTCGGCAATGATCAGGCCGTGGGCGTAAAAGTTTTCAAAAGGCTCTTCCCAGCCAAAGGCTGGTCGGCCTTTGGTCGAAAAATCAAAATAACCCCAATCATAAAAACACATCCATATAAACCTCGAATACAAAAGATGAAGTACAGTATGCTCTGCTCCTCCTGTATACTGTTCTACCGGCAGCCATTTTTTGGTAATTTCCGGGTCCCAAGGGACTTGCCCTGAGCGAGTCGAAGGGTAGCGCAGGAAATACCAGGAACTGTCTAAAAACGTATCACATACATCTGTTTCACGCTCAGCATCTCCCCCGCATTTTGGGCATTTAGTCTTGACAAAAGAGGCCGCTTTGGCCAGCGGCCCCTTACCTGTGCCTTCCGGTTTCCAATCGGAAAGATCAGGCAGCAAAACCGGCAGATCTTTATCCGATACAGGTTGCCAATTACATTTTTCACAATAAATCATCGGGATGGGCGCACCCCAATACCTTTGCCGTGAAATGCACCAGTCGCGCAGCCGGTAGCTGGTGACCCTCTTCCCCCAGCCTTTCTTTTCGAGATAATCCATCATCAGTCTCGTTGATTCATGAATGTCTTTTCCGTTTAAAAATTCTGAATTGATCATCATTCCCTCTTCTTCCTGAACTTGTTCTTCTCTGATTATTCCCGATTTATCTCCGTCGGAACCTACGACTACGCGGATAACCTGAAGCTTAAATTTTTTGGCAAATTCGAAATCACGCAAGTCATGTCCTGGTACGCCGACGACGGCGCCGGTGCCTACGTGTCCGAGGACGAAATCCGTGACATATATAGGCATCTTATAGCCATTAAGCTGGTTTATGGCATAGTATCCGCTAAAGATGCCGGTTTTTTCACGGCCTTCGGCAATGCGTTCCATTTCCGACTTGCCTTTCGTTTTCTCAACATAATTTTTAATTTCATTTAATTTTGAATTTTGTCCCGATTCAATCGGGATTGAATTTAGGAGCGAAGCGACGAACGGGTGTTCCGGCCCCACAACGACGAAGGTGGCGCCGAAATTGGTGTCTGGACGGGTGGTAAAACAGGTTATCGTCTCTTTGGCCGGGCCGGAGTCGGAAACTACCGGATAAGTAATATTGATGCCTTCCTTGCGGCCGATCCAGTTCCTCTGGCCGGTCTTAACCTTCCCGCTCCAGCGGAAAGATTCTTTAAATGTATTCTGGTACAGCTTTTCGGCGTAAGAAGTGATCTTGAAAAACCACTGCTGCATCTCTTTTTTCTCAACCTCTGTTTTACAGCGTTCGCACCTACCATCAATAACCTGTTCATCGGAAAGGACAGTCTTGCAGGAGGGGCAGAAATTGACCAAAGACTTTTTGCGGTAGGCCAAACCGTGCTTAAACATTTGCGTGAAAATCCATTGCGTCCACTTATAGTAATCCGGATCATAAGTCTCAACCGTGTTTTTCCAGGCAAATGAATTGCCGATTGACCGCAGCTGGCGGTAGAAGTTTTGCTGGCTTACTTTAGCCTGATCTTTAGGGTGTTTACCGATCTTGAGGGCATAATTTTCGCTGTGGATGCCAAAGCCGTCCAAGCCTATCGGCTCCAGGACATCAAACCCTTGCATCCGTTTAAAGCGGCCGTAGATATCGCTCCCTGTAAAAGCATACATATTCCCGACGTGCAAACCCTCGGCTGACGGGTACGGAAACATCATCAGGTTGTAAAAAGGCTTCTTGGCCTTTTTTAAATCGGGTTGGTAAATTCCATCTCTCTCCCAGACCGACTGCCATTTTTTTTCAAAATCACCCGGTTTAAAAGTTTGTTTATATTTGTCTGTGGTAGCCTTCATAAGCTGATAGTATATCGCATTTCATACTTGGAGTGTTATACTTTTTTTCAAATGACCAAATCGGCCTGGCATTCCATAATACTTTTAGTCAGTCTGTTTGCTGTTTACTTTTTCGCTAATGACTCAATCCTGGCTAATTATATCTTACAATTAGCAGCCATTTTAATAATTATCCTTATTATCGCCAGACACCTGCACCGGCCTTCCAGCTTCCATCTTGCCGAAACTGTCGTTTCCACCATAGCTGTCGTTTTGGTGACCATGGCTACCGGAGGCACAGCTTCTCCCTTTTTCTTCCTGAACCATTTCCTGCTCTTTGAAATATCCTTCCTGCTTGAGCCATCAGTCTCAATCAGCTTATCCTTAGGACTGATGGTATTTTACCTTTTCTCCAAACAGGTAAACCCGACTCCTGCCTCACTGATTGCCCTGTTATCCTTTGTCTTTATGACCCCGTTGGCCTTTTTATCCGGCATTCTTTACCAGCGGTTTAAAAAAAGACTGAAGAAAACCTCACCATTTCCCCTATAGTCTCAAATATAATCTTTTGTTTATTTTTATAAATTTCGGGATTGCCAAGCCGTAATGCAGCTATCTAAAGCAATCTGGACCCTGTCTTTTTCCGTTTTTTTTAGCAGTCTCACCGGATATTTGCTAAAATTGTTTCAGATGAGTATAACAACAAGCTTATCCCTCGATAAAGCCTAAAAAATATTTAATACATCTTATAGTCTCTCTTCATCTGGCAAATCCTTCAGAAATTTAATAGACTGGAGGTATGTTTAGAACCATCACTTATTCAGTCCTTTTAATTCCCTTCTACCTTATTTTCTATCAGGCAGGGATCCTGGCCCAGGAAATGAAATCGGAAAAATATACCATAGAGGGGAGCAATTTCAATATCTCTTCCGGTATTTCCGTCTCTGACAACTTCCGGCTTACTGATCTGGTCGGCAATGCCCAGGCGCAAATTTTTACGGCCAAAGGTTTCTACCGGCAATCGGGCTTCAAAAATTCAGCCGCAGTATCAGCTTTTACATTTTCCATTTCTCCCCTTTCACTTAATTTTGATAAACCGACCCCGGGTAAACCGCAGGAAAAAACATTGCAATTTAATATATCAAACAGTAATTTAATAGGATTTAATATAACAGCTGAACAGAACCAGCCGCTGATCACCTCGGGAGGCACCGAGATTCCTGATACTCTCTGCAATGGCGCATTCAATAAAATCTGCACCTCAAACCAAGCCTCTGCCTGGACTATAAACCGCGCCTATGGTTTCGGCTATCGCATTAGCGGAGATTCAAAACCGGCTGATTTTAAGAAGTCCACCTATTACCGCCCACTGCCTTCCAGGTCAAAGAAAGAATCTCCTCAAATTGTGCTTTCCTCGGTTGATAGAAACGCTTCGGAGGGAGCGGAAATGATCTTTAAACTCAATTTCTCTCCGAAACAGCCTGCAGGCATCTATAACAATGTAGTACATTTCACGGCTATCCCGGGAATATAAACATGGTAAAAATAAAGAACTATATACTTCTAATCGCCTTAGCATCATTGTTCCAGCCGAAATTAGTTTCTGCTCAATCGCTGGCGCTTTCCGTATCCCCGCCGCTGGTTGAAATCATGATCCAACCGGGAAAAGAAACCAATCAAACCGTAAGACTGACCAATTTGGGTGATGATACGTATCTTAAGGTTAACATCGCTGTTTATGAAAACGGACGGATAAGGGACGTTTCAGACAGTGACAGATTACCCTGGTTGGAGTTTACTTCCGAAAAAATCGGGGACAAACCGTTTCTGGTCAGAAAGAATGAGGAAATCCCGGTCAATCTCCGCCTCCATCCCTCCTTAAATTCGGAAACGAAGGACTATTACCGTGCTTTGACTTTTTCTACCATTGCCTATCCCCATGATCCGCAAACCCAAGTTAAAGTCAGCCAGACTATAGCTTCGATATTGCTCATCAGCGTCACTTCTTCCGGTCTTCCCAAAAAAGCGGAAATTGTTTCACGCCCTCCCCGCTTCATTGACTCGTTTGACAAACTGCCCTTAAACATCAAAGTCCGCAATACCGGCAGTACCTATTTCAGGCCAAACGGCACCGTCACTTTAAAGGGGTTCATCGGAAAAGCAGGATATCCTATCCTGCCTGCCGCCATATTAATTAATGAGCAAAAAGAGCTTCTGATCGAAAAAAATAGCCGTCAGGCTAGCTATTTGCGGGGATTTTTTATTGGACGATATCAGCTTGAGACCAGCTTTGTCATGGATGAAGGCTCCTTGAGAGTTTCCGGAAGTTCAACCTTCTATGCTTTTCCCTGGAAAATCAGCCTATTTCTGATAGCCTCCTTTTTGACATATCGCTTCCTTAGAGCCTATCGACAAAAGCGGGTTATGTGATATAATCGGCCTTAAACTACATAAGGTGATGCTTTTATTAGAGATAAAGTTTTAGAAGATTAATAACCTATAATTATTAGATCAAGAGACTATATAAAAGGACAACGTAGTTAAAAATTAAACGTTAGATCCGGAAGACATTCAAAAGTCAAGCAGCCACATCTACAAAAGAATAGAAAACAGTCTATTTGATTCCTTTTTTATCCTATTCTGACGATCCAAACGTAAAATAACCTCGCATTAGCAGTTACATATATGTAAGTGCTAAGACTGACTCTCGATAAAAATTTTAAAAACGTATGGTTCTACTATCAGAGATAAGTAATAAAAATCTGATAATACATAATAGACTTATAGTATTGATATAAAGGACGCCAAAAAGGCTATTAAAATCATTTTAATAACAGAATATTAAAATTGCCTATAGTAATATTTAATTCTATCGAATATATTCCCTGTTTAAAAGAACTTTTCTGAAAATCCGCTAAAAAAAATAATTTATGCCATTCTGCAGAAAATTTAAAACAAAGACTATATCTAAAGACATCATTAAGCGGTATAATTGATAAGCTATCAATTGATATATTTAGATATATTAAATGTAGCTAAAAAAGTATGCGGGAAATCGTGAAAATCAATCAGCAGATTCTTTAAGCGTAACTTGAAATACCTTCCTGAATACCCCTTTACTAGATCATTACTCTCTTGACAAGCTTATTAAGATAATGTTTACTGGAATCAGAGGATTAAAAGTGTAAAATATGTCTAAAATCGAAGCTGAATTTAAAAAATACCTTAATTCCCTAGTTATTTCCCGCAAGATCAGAAGCCAGAACTTGCGTTTATTTCTCAATTACCTCAGCTACCTAAAACTCTCAGGTATCGTCCATCCCGGAAAAGCAAAAACAGTGAATTTTCACAGGATCGATGAGTTTAAAAAGCTAATTGGCCGTAAGATTGTTAAGGAAGATGAGTATAACCAGTTCATCACCTATCTCACCGCTTTTATAGACAAATTTAATACTAATCATACCAATATAACAGATAGTAAGTCCCTCAAACAATATCAGGAATTGCTGGATGCTTATTTGCATTACCTCGAAAAGAAAAATTTTTCTCCGGCCACGGTCAAAAACTACAAGTCAGATTTACAGCAGTTTTTAAAATATGCCGGAAATAAACTAACCGACCTTAATATATCAAAAGATATAATTGATGGCTTTATTAACTATCAGCAGGAGCTTGACAGCAGAAAAAGTACTTTGAGAAGGAAACTTTCGTCAATCAATTCATTTCGCAACTGGCTTCTGAAGAAGTCACCGATAAAAAAACTAACTCATAGGGCAGACGAAATAAAACCTAAAGTAGATGCTCATGATACTTTAATTGAGTCATCCGGACAATCTTATTCAAATAATCAAAATCCTCCGGCTGTCCGTTTCCCGCAGAGTATATCATGGTTTTTCACGCTCGCTCTAACCTCACTGTTATCACTATCAATAGGCATCGGAATATATCAGCAATTTTTTCTCCAGCCTCTAACTTCTTTAGCCTTACCGGGTCCGACAACCAAACCGTCCAGGATTATCAATTTTCAGGGAAGGTTAACAGATAATTCGGGAAATCCTATAGTAGAAAAGACGCAAACACGCTTCAGGATATGGAACCAGATTGCCGGAGGCAATACCTTATACGATTCAGGTTATTGTCAAGTGTCACCGGATCAAAACGGTATTTTTTATACACTCATTGGATCAACCTGCGGAATTGAAATCTCTTCATCCGTCTTTTCCGAAAATATTTCCGCTTATTTGGGAGTTTCAGCAGGCAGCGATGCGGAAATGGAACCGCGGCAACAAATAGCCTCCGTCGGCTACGCTTTAAATAGCGAGACACTCCAAGGACTCTCTCCTTTATCTCCGGCTTCAGGAAACTCCATCCCTTTTATCGATCGCGACGGACAGCTCTTAATCAGTGCCTCCTCGCCGGTCGTTAAATCGGATTCAGGTTTATTTACCCTCGAGGGTACCAATCTGCTCTTATCGACCGGTATTGGTTCAAATGGTTCTATTTCCCTCAAACCGGATCAGAATGGTACAGTCAATCTTGATTTTTCAGGTTTTATTCCGGCTTCAAGTTCAGCCTTTTTGAATATTAAAGCACCCAATCTGATTTCAGGCTCACTCATTTCCGCTATCGGTTCCTCTTTGACAGCCGGTTACCGTCTTTTGGAATTGTCGTCCGGAAATCCTCTTCAAGTTAAATTTTCCGTAGATGCCCAAGGCAATACCAATATTTCAGGAGACTTAAAGGTGTCAGATGTTTTCGAAGCCAGCTCTTCCGCTGTCCTTATCAATTCCCCTCTTACTGTAACAAATCTAATCAGTGACGGCGGCTTGGGGATTTTCGGCAGCAACGGCAATACCTTACCGGTTTCCTTTGATTTCACCAAAGACACGACTGTCGAATTTGATTTTAAAACCGGCACTTCCAAAATTGAAATAGCCGCCAATATTGACAGCAACAGCACGAAATACTACCGTTTTTCCTGGAATACGGACAAACAGATGGAAGTGGCCAAATGCATAAACGGAACCTGCACCTCCCTAGCTACCTCAACTTTAAACTGGACGAATGATACCTGGCATCACGGCTATATCAGATTCATCTCGGATTCCATCCGTTTTGACCTGGATAACAACAGCGGGCGGGTGAACACCAATACAACTTCCGACGTGCCGAAACTAACTTCTGCCTATATCCGCTTTGTCTCAGGCTTGACAGCCATCTCCAATCTGCGGATTTCACCAAACAGTAAAATTATTCTGACTGCCGGAGATACGGCTGTCGGAGGTAAAATTGAGGCCGCCGATAATATCATTTCATCCGGACAGCTGAAAACAGGCAGTTTTTCCTCCGCCCCTTCAAATGCCGGCAACGGCTCCCTCTATTTCAACTCTTCTGACAACAAACTCTATTACTGGAACGGCTCATCCTGGGTTTCTGTTTACGGCTCAGGCGATCTGATGGTTTCAGGAGATGTTTTTCTGAATTCCGGCGTCTTTTATCCCTCTACCAATTCAACTCATGAAGACCAATCTACCTATTTTATCGTGGCAGATACGGCCGGAACAGGTTCAATTATGACTAATGCCGGCAATTTTGCTTCAGGAGGTACGGATTTCGCCGAAGTCTTTGACAGCGATGGGGATTTAACGGTCGGTGATCTAGTCGAAATTGCCCAAGGATCAGACTTGGAAAGCAATTTGCCTAAAGTTAAGCAATCCTCCTCATATCAAAGCCAGAAAATGATAGGTTTTGTTACAGATAGAGCTGGTTTCGTAGGAGGCATGCAGACTGATATGGATAAAATTTCCGTGAAAACAATCGGCTTGGTTGGCCGTGTCCCGGCCAAAGTATCCTCAATCAACGGCCCGATTGCTGTTGGCGATCCTTTGACTTCTTCCGCTATTCCGGGAAGAGCGGTCAAAGCTATAACAGCCGGCCCTGTGATTGCCCGCTCTTTAGAAAATTTTTCCCAGGGAGAAGGAACAATCTTAGTCTTCGTCCAATACGGCTGGTTTGATCCTGGGAAGATAACGGAAGAGACAGATAGTAATAGTTTGATAGCACAATTCCTGGCACCTTTAATTCAGGCTCTGTCAAAAGCCAAGTTGAATATTGAATATTTAATTGCCGGCAATATTGAAGCTGAAAGCCTGACTTCGCCGGTCATTATCGCTGAAGAAATTAAAGCCGGGGAAATAATAGCCGAAGAAGTAACAGCTGAAATCATAATCGCCGGGGATGTGGCAATCGCAGGCGATTCAACTGTTTCCGGCACCCTCTATGCTGACCGGATCAAGTCGCAAGACCTTGACAACTTAAGCAGTACTTTCGGAAAGTTGACCGATCGCCTTTCGGAAATGGAAAAAGTCCCGCCGGAAGCAACGGCAGGAGCTGCCCCCGTTAATCAATTTGCCGATGAATTTGACTCGATTTTAAGCGAAACCGAGCAAAATACCTCAAAACTTTTATCCCTTTATGAAAAAGTCTCGGCCTTTATCGCCAGTTCCTCTGCCGAAATTGCCCAAGTCTCGATGCCCTCCGACAGACTTATCGGTATTAACGAAGAAATCCCGCTCTCCCAACAGGCATTAACATCACTCAAGGTGACCGGTCCGGTTTCCCTGGCTGATACGGTTGTCGCAGGACAGTTGGTGGTTGACGGAAATTTATCCCTGTCTCACAGCCAGCTTGCTTCAATCGGCGATTACCTTTATCTGACATCCCAAAAAGCCATCGATCTGATGGGCGGCAAGCTAATTGTCGATAATGAGGGCAATTTGACAGTCCACGGCCAAATTTATGCGGAAAAAGGCATTATTACACCGCAGATAACCGCACAAACAGATAATCTCTCAATCAAATTAGGTCAAAATCCACTTTCAAGCGACAGTGCACGCATTGGAGGAGCAGGTACTTTGACTGTTTTGGGCAATGCTTCAATTTCGGGGAGGCTCTCCGCAGCCAAAATTGAATTAGACTCATCTGACAAGGATACTCCGGACCGCTTAAGCGCATCGGAAAATTTTGTGCAAAACGGCATTAATGCCCCGGCCTTATTTTCAAAAGGGTCAGTCGGTCGAGCCTTGATTATTGCCAATTACAGGGAAATGATTATCTTTAATGAGAACATTAATGAAAATACCCTTGTTTACCTGACACCTACCTCCTCGGCAAACGGACGCAGCCTTTATGTTTCCGGCCGTGAAATTTGTCCCCCGACCAGTAGCGATCCGAATTCGGCCAAATGCAAAAAATATTTCAAAGTTGCCCTGGACCAGGCAATAGCGGAAGACCTTTCTTTCAATTGGTGGCTGGTTAATTAAGTACTATAATAAAGATTGATTTATTCATGAAAAATAACAGATATTCCACTCCGCTTGAACTTCTTACTTTATCAGCTGTTTTCTTGTCTATTACCTTTGCTCTTTACTATTCGTTTTCATGGCAAAGAAAACACTGGACGCAGCAGGAGACAACCCAAACTCAAAATGTGCTGGGAGAAACGGCCATAGCACAAAAAGACTCCTCAATTTGCGAAAAAAACAGGTGCGGTTTTTGCCGGGAATGCGGCGAAACTGCAGGTTTAACCTGCGGTTATCTGTCCCGCTGCCGACTAATTGAAAAAAAATGGCAGTGCCGCTTTGATCTTTCCTGTTTATGACTGATTTGATAATTTTGATATTTGCTTTTATCTATCCCCTTTTCCATTCTTTTTTTACTTATGACCCGACTGAAGTGGCCAAAATGACCTTGCTGGGAATAATTGTCCCCTTATTGTTATTTTTATCCTCAATCCGTTTATGGCGAAAAAGGGAATTGCCCATACCGCGAAATCCATATCTTCCGGTTTTGCTTTTACTGATAGGCGCATTTACCGTCTCCGGACTGACATCCGCCGCCAATATAGTCATCCCTTTAACCACTCCGTCATCTCTGGGCAGTCTCTGGCTTCTTTTTGGCCTTTTTCTTCTTCTTTCTTGCCTGGATGGACGGATGAAGCGGATTTATCTTGATTTAACCATAGCCGGATCAGCTTTAATCAGTCTTGCCGTTATTTTTATATATTTGGGGATTTTACCCCAAACGGTGATTTTACCCTCCGGCAGTCTTTTAACAACATGTCTTTACTTAACAGTCATATCTGCCTACCTCCTGGCTAAATTCATTACTGATATTAAATATGGCAAAAACCCTCTTTATATTATGGCACTATTACTCACTCTCTCTGCAGGGATAACACTGGCTTATCATTTAAACACAGACAAAAAAGCTTTGCTTCTGCCTCACTCTCAAGCTGTTTGGGTCTTTTCAAAAATCGCCGGCAATCCCAAAGATCTTCTCTTGGGAGTAGGGCCGACACAATTTATCAGCGCTTTCAGCAAATTTAAAGAGGCTTCTATCAACAAGACTCCTCTTTGGAATATCACCTTCAGCACTTCCTCCTCTTTTTTCCTGAATCTTCTAACCGAGGGAGGCATTTTTAGCGGTTTGTTATATTTATGGCTATTTTTTATCACTCTTAAATACTTACGCCGTAATCTGCCTATTCTCTTTTCCCTGGCGGTTATCTTTATCCTGCAAATGATTTTTCCCTCCAATATGGCACTTCTTTACCTTATGTTTTTACTGATGGCTTTTAGCGTGTCCCCCGATTCCCGCAACAATTGGCGTCTTCCCCGTTTTTATACTTTTAGCCTGACGATGATTTCTTTTGTGTTCTTTTTAGGAATCGGTTACCTGTCAATCAGGAATTTTCTGGCTGAATCGTTTTATAAAAGTTCCTATGATTCCCTCTCGGAAAAAAACGGCAACGAAGTTTATAACATGCAAAGAAGCGCGGTGATTTTAAACCCTCATTCGGATAAATACCATCTTGCCCTTTCCCAAACTTCCCTGGCTTTGGCTGATTCCTTCGCTAGAATAGAAAACCCCTCAAATGAGGAAAAACAGAAAGTGACTAAACTGGCCCAGCAATCGATAGAAGAAGCTCAAAGGGCAGTTTCAGCAAACAAACAGAATTCTTTAGTTTGGGATAACTTAAGTAAAATCTATGGGGCATTGCAGAAATTTGCTATAGGATCTGACAATTGGGCAATTGAGGCAGCCCGCCAAAAAATCATGCTGGACCCGGCTAATCCCAACAGTTACTTAAGTTTGGGCACCTTGTATTTTTCCCAGGAAAAATTTGCGGAAGCGGAAAATAATTTCCGTGAGGCTATCAACCTAAAAGAAGACCTTCTTTCCGCCCACTTCAATTTAGCCTTATCTTTGAAATCCCAGGGAAGGTCGCAAGAAGCCAAAAAGGAATTTGAAACAACTCTCAATCAGCTTCCGGCCGCCTCCCCCGATCTTCCCCGCCTGCACCAGGAACTGGAAAGTCTTTGATTCGTTCTTATACCCCATAGTAATTTGACTTAGTACCCTCTTTCTGCTATTCTACACCCCTCAATAAGTTAATATGGAAAGACTTATAGAAAAAGGAGCAGAGTAACTTCCTTAGGTTACCCAACCTCCTTTTTTTAGTGGCAAAAATCTGGTCTGGAGACTTTAGTTAAGTCTTTCCACTCCAGGCCGGATTCTTGCTGCTAAAACAGCGAGTGGTTTTGGAGGCAAAACAATTCATTTTTTTCGGATTGTCATTGCCCAAAAAACCAAATTTTATTCTTGCACTTTAACAATCTGCGGAAAAATTCATCTCCTCTGGTAATTCAGCCAGGAAGCGGGTTGAGATCTACCCATCTCTATCGGCCTTCTGGCTGATTAGACACCAAAAAGGAGGTGAAAATAAAACCATAAAAAAACTCAGCCATAAGGGAGCTTCAATAGCTTCCTGCATCGTAATTGCGATGCGAACGTAAACAACCGATTTTCATATATCTAATTCGGAGGAAAAAATGTCTCACCGAAAGGCTTGGAGCGCAATCGCGTTCCTCGTATTGTTCAGTATGTTACTCAGCGCGTGCGGCGGTTCCGCTTTACCTCTTAGGAGCGACATGCCGCTTGATAGCTTGACCGAAGCAGTTACCTATACCAGAACAGGCCCAGCAAATGATCCCATGGAAGTCAATGAATCACTATATCGGGGACTGAATGAGGGTTCACCGTTGATCGGTCAATATACCAGATTCGGCAGAATGTCCGGGGTGGACACCGAAGATGTGTATATCAACGATGTCCCTGTGCTGGGAATGATCCGCGTCAAACGCGAATATGGTTACAGTAATAACTTCGAAGTCCGGCCGACGTTTTTCGAGGCGCATGACGCCAAAGGAAATGTCGTCTGCTGGATTAAAATCCGTCATCAGTTCAACCGAAATATCGAGCAATACCTCAAGACCGGCTACCGGGACTTTGATAGTCTGTGGTTCTACCAAGTACCCTGCAGCCGAAATAACAACGGGCGGTATAACCTCGACCTTGAAAAGGCAACCTTTTACGCCCTCGTCGTCAATGAGGTCTGGCAAGCCAGGATTTACTGGGGCTCCGTCTTCGCTAACTGGGGACATTCTGTCACCTTAGTTGGGGGTTATCTCAATGCTTGGCCTAACAACTGGTGGCTCAACGGGGACATTCCGAATACGCAGTTTGATTCTGTCGGCACAACCAACCTAATGTTACAATTGGTGCGTGAGCTGTCAACCTCTGCCCAACCATGGGTGGCCTTCAACAAAGACAGCCTATTCGCCAAGACTAAGGCGATCTACTCTGCCGGTGATGCCGATCAGTATTGGACGGTCGATCGTCTGATGTTGAATCGCCAGCGTGAATACGGTATCCTTATGCGTTCAGATACAGAGTCGCCCTGGACTATCGTCACGGTACAGCCTGTCTACAATTTTGAAGAAAACGATATAGGGCAGGTTATCACTAATGCCTATAATCTGGGAAACCAACCATTCGAAGGGAGACTCAATGAACAGGGATTACCAAAAAATCCCAATGATACGGTAATCACCGAACTCGAGAAATGGGGTTGCCAAAACTGCCCGAACGCCACCCTCGAACAACTGATCTTCAAAGACGTCAACAACAATACTTTGTACACGATCACTTTCCGAGGCTTTTACGGCGCCAATGACACACTCGTTATCTACAGCGGCCGCCGGCCTGATTTTAACAGGCTCCTTTCAGAAGTCCCTCAGGAAGAAGTCATGCCTGAAAGGTCACTTGTTTACGACGAGAAAGGCAACCCAAAGCCCCTGGATGAGCAAACTTTTAAGGACGACGAACAGTGGGAGAGTTTCCTGCGCGAGGGTACAGTCTGGAACTGGCTCAAAGATAATCCTGGCTCTCTGGATACGGACTTGTTTGTTCAGTTTCGCGTCAATGACGCGACTGAATGGGCACCCATCCCATGCTCAGATGGCGGGACATGCGGCTATAGGGCTGTCGAATGGAACCTGAACGCCAGCTACTTCTTTGATGGCGATGTTCGCAAAGCCTGGCTTATCTCCAATTTACTTGGAGAAGTTGGTGTTCGGACGCTCGGCTTTTCTTATGCGAGTAATCGCTTTGAGGGATCTGGACTGCTCTTCGCGCAAGCCCAGTCGGTTTACAACAGTGAATTTTACAAAGGATTCACGACGCCGGAATCGGCGCTCATCATGGATGCGAGAGCAATGCAACTACCAGATCACATCAAAGAGGCTATGGCCGAGTTGTTCAGTAAGTAACTTCCGCAGATAGTTTAGCAAGAACCCCACCGTAACGGTGGTTTGACCGATAAGGTCTTATCATTTGTTTCGCGTGGGGTTCTTTTTTGGGAAAAATATTATCTTTTAACCATTGAATAGGCGGCGCCGGCGAGGATGATAAGATAAAGGACAATCCCTACGAAAAAGGATTTGACGGCAAAGACCGGGCCTTCTTCCCGTAAGACAAAAGACAAAAACTTCCTCACCCCCCAGAAATGGACCAAAAATGTTAAGCCTGAGGCTGCCAGTGTGGCATAAATAAGATAATTCGCTGCGGCTATGATGAGAGAGAGCGCTGAAAGAATCAGACAAAAAACAACAGCCGCGGCGGAGACGGTCGTCAGGGCTTCCTTCATGGTGGTCGCCACCGGATCGAATTTTTTGCGCTCCCGGTAAATGCGGCTCCAGAAATATGAGCGCCAGAAGTATTTTTTGGCAATCGGCAGGAAATCCTCAAACTCATGCCTGACCATGATTTTCGGGTTGAAAACTACCGCGTAGCGTCGGGCAATACGGTATGTCAGTTCTATATCCTCCACCAAAGCGGCTTTGTAGGTGGTATCAAATCCTCCCAGGCGCAAAAACAAAGCACGGTTGATGGCCGCTATCCTGGTGGAGAAAAGATAGTAATAGTTTTTCGGATCGCGCTCATTGATCCAATAGCTCCAATCCCTTAACGCCTTGAATTTGGGGAAAAACCTGCGGCTTCTCTGGTTTTTCGACCAGACGCCGGTCAGGGCAAACATATCTTTATCCCGGCTAAAATTACTGATAAGTTCGGAAAGTGAATGCGGATAAAGCTCGACATCAGAATCCAAAAACAGGACTACCTTGCCGCGGGCAAATTTGACGCCGGTATTGCGGGCCGAAGCCGGCCCGACATTTTTTTTAAGCTTTATAATTCTGAAGACAGCTGGCGCTGTTTTCTTCCGCTTGAAGTATAGGGCTATTTCATCGACTGTCGCATCAACTGAATGATCATCAACTATAATTATTTCAATCCGGGAAAAATCAACCGATTTGGAAGCAAAAATCGATTTTAACAGGGCAACTATCGTTCCCCGGCTGTTATAGGCAGGAATGACAATCGTCAGAAAGATCATGAAGCGAAGTTATTTACGTTATAATAAATAATTGAGTCGATGGTCAAGTACAAAACCGCTATTTTTGCCATCCTGATAATCTTTTTCCTCGGTTTTTCCTACTATCCGACACTTTTTGAGCTTTCCCAAAAAGGCAAATTGGCAGGCAAAGGCCGGGATTTCATCCTGGAACATAACTATTATTGGCCTGATTTCAATCTCTACCTGTCTAAAATAAAACAGGGTTATGAAGGCCGTTTACTGGTAGTTGAGAAATATACCTCAGAGCCGCACCGGGGTTCCCTGATCCAGATTTTTTATCTGGGCTTAGGGGCAATCGGACAGCTTTTAAATATTTCTCCGAATTACGCCTACCAGCTGGGCAGGTTTATCCTCTCATTCCTCTTAATTCTGATGATCATCCTCCTGGCCCGTAAATTATTCGGAAATTCCGCCTTTATGATTTTAGCTTTTGTGACAACCGTCGTTTCCGGCAGTTTTCCCCGGCTGGTAAATACCGCAGACGGCTTGAAAATCGTCAGGTTTATGGAATGGTGGTCCAATATTGACAGCCTCCAGCGCCTGACTTTTATTCCCCATATTATTTTCGGGCAGGTAATCTCTTTTTTTCTTCTTTACCATCTGGCGATGACCGGGAAACGGTTGTCCGGGAAACAACTTCTGTTTTACGCGCTGTTAGGCAACCTGGCCGGTCTTGTTTTTCCGCCGAGTTTAATCACATTAAACGGCATCATCCTCTGTCTGATGTTATTTAAACTTTTAAAAAAGAAGCCGGTCGCCACCTATTGGCATATTTTTGTTATTTCTTCTTCCTTTTCCCTGGTTTATCTATTCCTGACGACAAACGTAATGCCCTGGTCCGCTTTGGTCGAATTCCACCGGACCCATCCGATGATGATTCCGTTTAAAGACTATGTTTTAGGCACCGGTCCGGTCATTTTCCTGGGTTTCTTCGGATCTTTGGCTGCTGTAATATACAGAGACCGCCGTTTTTACCCTTTGATTTTATGGGTGGCAGTTACCTTTCTCTTTGCCGCTTTATTTTCGCTCGTAAGGGAGCAAAGCCCTTTGCGCTTTACCCAGACAGGTTTGTTTATTCCGCTTGGCCTTTTGACAAGCTATTTTTTCCACAGGCTTTGGCAGTTCTTCAGGACAAATAACAGCCGCTCCTTGCTTATCGCCGGCCTTACCCTTTACCTTCTGGCTAATCTTTACATTATGTACAACAGCCTCAAATGGCAGATTTCATTCATCACTCAAAGGGTTAATGCCGATTATCCGGCCGTTCCCTATCCGCCCCAGACTATGTATCCTCTTTCTTCCTGGATGGAAGCCATCAGCTGGCTGGAAAAAAATACAGACCATAATTCCGTTGTCCTGGCGGGCGCGACCGCCGCTAATTTCATCCCGGCTTATGCCGGCAATTTTGTCTATTTCGGCCAAAGCAATACGGTTGACTACAACTTCAAACAGAAGCAGATGGAAAAATTCTTCAAAGGTAATATGTCTGCTTCCGAAGCTCAAATATTCCTGCGTAACGGCCGGATAAAATACGTCTTTTTCGGCATCCAGGAAAAGGAATTGCTGGGAGAGCGGCAACTTGAGGAAATATATCCCTTTCTTATAACTGTCTTTAAAAACTCAACGGTCACGATTTACCGCTTTTGAGAAAAATAAGTGATCCTATTCTGATCATATCAGAGCCTTCTTCGATGGCGATCTGCCAGTCTGAGCTCATGCCCATGGAGGTTTTGAGCTGATAACGATCTGCCAGCTGTCTCAACTTGCGGAAAGTTTGCCGGATGAGATCTTTATCTTCCGTATAAGGAGCCATTGTCATTAATCCTGCCAGCTGAATATTGGGCATTATTTTTACTCTTTCAATAGTTTCTGAAGCGTTATTATCATCTATTCCGTGTTTTGTTTTTTCTCCGGATATATTAATCTCCAAAAATGCCGGCATTTTTGCCCCGCTGACACGGCTGTTGATTGCTTCTGCCAATTCAAGACTGTCAATAGAGTGAATTTCCCGGAAAAGTGATAAGGCCTTATTGATCTTATTTTTCTGCAAATTGCCGATCAGGACTGGATAGATATAATCAATCAGATCGGGATGAGACTTTTTGATAAAAGAGAACTTCTCCTGGGCATCCTGCACCCGGTTTTCGCCTATCATCATTTTTTCCTGTTTTAGCTGCCGGAAGAGGCGGATGAAGTCAGCCAGCTCTCCCTCCGACAGATATTTCGTGGCAAACAGAACGGAAATATCTTCAGCTTTACGCCCGCACTTGTACCTGACAGCCTCAAATATCTCAAAGAAATCTGTTAATTTTTCCCGATAATTCATATCTTTTTTGTATCAAAACGGTATAATGTGACTGTCGGATTTTTATAAACTTCTTTTAAAAAAGGAAACTTCCGGAAATATTGACTTGAGCTGTACATCAGTAAATAATTAATTTTATAAACGGAAAGCGTTCTTTTAAGTTCGTCCTCCCCCATCTTGCCGTCGATGACAGCAAAAGCCCTGGTCATTTTTTCCTGATAGTTAATGGTAAAAAGTTCATAACCGAAGAGGGTCTTTCTGCCGGTGAGGCCGGGAAATGCTTCATTGAACGGCCAGACAACCAGAAAGATATCTCTTTTGCCGGATATTTTTTTAGCTTCCCTGAAAGCCCGATAAACATCCATCGGGATAAAATAGTAACCATTGTTTATTTTCGGTGTCAGGATCTCCCGGTAGGACAGATAAAGGGTCGGGGTAATCGAGGCAAAATAGATAACTAAAAGCATCACCAGGACACTTTTTTGAAATTTCCGGAAGATTTTGGAGAGAAGCAAAATACCTTCTGCCGCTAATATTCCCAAAATAAGGTAAACTTGGGAAGGCCAAAAGCGGGCATTGGATATTTTGAATTTTTCCGATATATCAGTCAGATAAAAAAAGACAGCCAGGGTAAGAAATACCAGGCTGAAAATACGCCCCTTGCCTGCTTTTCCCGGAAAGTTTTTCAGGCCGAAAAGGGCCAAGATAATGACTAAACCTGTACCCATAAAAAGTTGGGCCGGAACCAGTTTTAAATGCTGTGTTGACTCCCAGGCGGATGACAGACTGTAAGGTAACTGCGAAAAAACTGCTTTGGCATATAACGCCGGTAAAATCCCTGCCAGAAAAAGAATTCCGGCCGCTATTAAACTTCTGATTTTAACTTTCGGGATGAAAGCGGTAATGAATAAAACCATGACGTTCAAACCCCAGGTAACCGGGTTGATGGATGCATGCAGAAAACCGCTCAATGCCAATAAGAACATCCTGTTTCGAAGATAAAAGAGCCAGCCGGCTACTCCCAAGGCATAAGCTAAGAGATGGTGTGGAGTCGGTCCGAAACGGGCCAGAGGAATACCCAGGTTATACCAGTGGTTAAAATAGTTCCATTCAAAGCCGTGAGCGCCTAATTTTAGGTAAAAAAGCGAGGTGGACGTCAGGAAAAAAAGCAGGCTTAAAACGCGCTTCGTCGGGTTTTTGGGGAATATTTCCCTGATGAAGAGCCAGGAGATTACCAGATAGAGTGTTAAATAAATTCCTACAGCCGTTTGGTATGCTGATATTACGTCCAAACCTGTCATCATTAAAAGTCTTCCGGACAGAACATTCTGCCAACCGATAAGGACCGGCTTCAATTTTTCCGGGGTAAAAAGCATGGTTGAAGCGAACCAATGCTCCCTGCCTTGGGCAAATTGGGACAGATAGTAGAAATAGTCCGAAGGCCAATGGACGGTACCCAGGTAGAAAAAACCTTTCGGCGTCAATAATTTATTGACGATATATTGCAGTTCGATTCCCAAAACTGTCAAAATTATCAGAAAGCCAACCAGTATTTTTTCCATTAATTAAAGTGTGGTCTTATAAATGGTCACGTATTCATGTTTATATAAAGGTTGCATTAATTCAGCATATGCCGGTGGTAAATTTCCCTGATCCCAAAAAACATAAAGTATCCGGTTTTCAGAAAGAATCCTCCTGGCTTCATCCTGCGAAAATTGACCCGACATAAAATTTTCCGCTGTCCACCAAACAGTCGGAAAATCGGCAGGTACAGCTTCATGACCGATATAAACTTTATTATAGGTAAAGGCGGGAATAAACATCCCCGTATAAAAAGTGCTCATGACATTTGAATATTGCTTTGTATTTAACTTTAAATAATCCATAGCCTGAAGATACGGTTTCGGAATATAGGTATTGATAAAAATCTCCTTTTTAAACAGTTCCGGCCACCAATAGCTTTGCAAACCGAAGAAAGCATTGGTTATTAATAAAATAGTTATACCTGACAAAGCAGCCCGTTTCCATGCCGTGCTGTTTATTTTCTCTGTTACATATATCAATCCCATTGTTGCCAATAAACCGCCAAAGACATATGGGGCATAATAAACCAACCTGATCATCGGCAGAGGTACAATCCCTTTGGCAGACAGGATAAATAATAAATAAGCAATAGCCACAATCAACATCGGGAATATATATTTCGGTTTCCGTTTTTCGCGGATGTAAAATACAGCCGGAATGAAAAAGACTGGCAAAATACCCAACGGCAGGAAAAACCGGTAAGTCAACTTTAACAGTGAGTCTTGCGGACTATTCAATCTGACGCTTTCCCAAGTTACCAGATTTATCTTTTTAGCTTCCCAATTAACGAAAATTAAAGATGCAATTGAGCTTAAAAAGATAATAATTATGACCAGGCTTTCCCTGATTTTTGGTTTCCGGGTAACCAGGTAAAAACCTAATACCGCTGATAAGGCGCAAAACAGAATAAATGCCGGCATGGCAAAGAAAATCATCGCCGGCAGCATTAAAAATCCCGTATAAATCAGATCGCGTAAATTCCGGCCTTTTAGATATTTTAAAAAATAGAAGGTCGAGGCCAACATCAGAGAGGTGGACATAAAATGATGGGGTTTCATGGTCAGCCTGCTATAAGCATCAAGACCGGTCCACCATTCCGCTTTGAAATTAAAATCCCTGCCCAAAATTGTCACCATTTTGTCCGGAAACGGGCTGGCAAAAAAAATAATAAATAAAGCCGGCCATTTATATTTGGAAGGTATTAAAAATGACACCAGACAATAACTGTAAAGACAATATAACAACAGAGGAAAATAGAGCCCGATCCTGTACATATAAATATCGGAAAGGCTGAATATTTTCCCTAGCCTGCCCAAAAACAGATAATAATTGTGAAGATATGATGGCGGCAAATCAGCGGTTGTGTACTGGTTAATGATGTAGTTCTGGCTTCTGCCCTGTTTGATATATGACAGATATCCATAGTAATCCTCATGGATTTTGTGTATTAAAGGATAGAAAGAATCACCTGGGGTATAAGAAATGCGCCTCAAATCAGGAAGAATTATGACAATTAAGACCACCGGCCAAAAAAAAGAATGAATAAGCAAATTCTTCGGCCAATTTTTATATTTCATGACTAAAATCTCAAATAATAAGCACCCCAGGTATTGATAATTACTGACCAAAACAGGAGAGAAATACTGAATTTGGAAATATCCTTAAATCCAAAAGCGAGCGGAATCATCAGGAACGGGATAAAATCAAGCACATATCGGTAGCCAAACTGCACCCAGCCTTGGCCAAACCATAAAAAATCCACTATGGCAACCAGTAGAACCGCCAGCCAGGAGACTTTGATCAGAAAGTTTCTTTTTGCCAAAAAGGCGTAAATAAAAAACGGACTGGTAATGATCACGCTTAATCCGTATGGCGAGGGGGCAACATAGGGGAAACGCGCTGAAATTTCAGGCGGCATGAAGAGAAAGGTATAGAGGTTGAGAGGAATATTTCTAAAGTCAATCATGCCCGTAGTAAACCCGGGGTTAGTGATCCGGGCATAGGTAAACTGAGCGGTGGACCGGATATATTGCCGGTAGATAAAATTCCGGCCGTCATCAAAAATATTGCCGAAACGGGCAAAGTTGTAGTAGGCGCTGAAAAGAAAAAGAGGCAGGGCGCCTAAAATAAAAAGCAGCAATTTACGAAAAAATGGGCGGTAGGAAACGTCTTTTTTAAAGAAAAGCAGGATAAAGGGAAAAGATAAAAAAGTCGGCTGGCGGCTGAAGACAGCCAAACTGAAATATAATCCCATTAAAAAGGGCCTTTTCCTCCCGAAATTTTCTATTAAGCCTAAAAGAAGAAAAAAGACAGCAATAATATGGGCAAAAAACCAGGTCGTGCCGGTCACGGCTGCGGAAAAATGAACTGTTCCCAAAGCAAAAAAAACTGTTAGCAGAAGCTTTCTGATGAGTCCTGAAATTTTAAGGCGCCCTAATAAAATAAAAACCAAAACCGCATTGAAGGCGCCGAAAACCATGGAAACATAAGTCTGGCTGACATTTGTTTTCCAGACATAAACCAGGGGTAGAAGAATCAAAGCGGGTACGGGTCCGAACTGGAAGTAAATCTTATTGTCGACGATCACCCTATCGCCTAAATCAAAAGAAGGATTGAGAATATCAAAACGCCCATGGAGGAAAGCGTCTGCGATAAAGACAAAATGCCGGAATAAATTTGCAGTCTGGGCATTGGTAAAATAATATACCGTCAGGACAACAATAAATATTATGACCGGGAGATAAAATTGACTTTGCCTCTTTGGAAGCGGGTGTTTCAAAAGCATAATTTATTATTTTCTGACCATTAAGCCAAAGTCAGACCATGAAAAATTGTCTTCCAGATATTTCCGCTGGATATCCGGCAGGACATTGAGGCGTTCCGGGGTTCCGGCATGGACATAACGCGTATTTTTTTTATCCATATAACTTTCAATTGAAGGATAGTCAAAAAGCAGCGTCTCCTGGTATTGCCCGTAAGGCAGACAGCAGAAATAATAACCGTCAGGGAAAAAAACCGTCTCGCCGGTAAGATCAAAAACAGGAGTCTTTGAGGGTATTCTTCCCAATATTGATTCGAGTTTGTTCAAAGAGCTTCCGTTCGTCCAATTCTTCTTTATACGGTACATTGAAAAACCCAAAAAACAGATGTAAATTAATCCTGCCAGAACGGCTATTCCCGCCAGTCTTTTACTGACCTTTCTCCATATGTCAAACCACAGTTTCGTAAAAAACAGGGCAGCAAATGGTGCTGACGGGATCAGATATTGGGCATGTTTGAGGGGGAAAAAATTGACAAAAGCGAAAAGATTGGCCAGAAATACCCCTGAAAGCAGAAAACTCCTGACCGCCTGCTTTTCTTCCCTTTGGGAAAAAGATGACATAAACTGCCAAACACTGTAAACAGCTCCCCCTATCCAAATAATAAGATTTGTCAAATAAACGGCATGGTAACCGCTGAAACCGTAATAGGTATCATTGGGATAGAAAAAAAGATCCGGCCGCATATAAAATTGTTTGGATAACGATTTGGCACCTGCGGCCGATAACTTTGTCATTGAATAGAAAGCTAAAAGCACTTTACCTGTTGATAACGCAATCAACCCCAACACAACAGCCGGCAGCAACAGACCACCGGAAAAAGAGAGATAATTTCTACAGACCATTTTCTTGCTGTCATCTTTCGAACTGAAAAAATCCTTCAAAAGGATAACCACAGGGGGTAAGAGCATAAACAAAGATTTCGGTACCAAGGCCAGACTGCTGGCAAATGACAGGCCGGCAAGAAAGAAGAGCGGTGGATTGCGCTTTTCCCTCCCCCTGATGAAAAAATACAGACCCGCCATACTCATCAGCAGCGACGGCAAATCAGGCCTGATTTCCAGCATTTTATCGTAAGGCATCGGCAGAAAGGCAAAGACAGCCACTACCGCCAGGGCGAAATAGCGGCCGCTTAGAAGTGAAGATAAAAGGTATAAGAAAAGGCATATTCCGGCAAAAACCGTAAAAATGAATATTCTGGCGGCGATCAGGGTAACGGCTGACCGGCCGAAAATTGACATTATAAAGGCCACCGGATACAGGAAAAACGGCGGGAATAGGTAAAAGAAGTCGGCATATGGCTTTTGGCCCAGAAAAAGATTATAACCCCAATGCAGATGGGCAAACTCGTCAATGTCAAAATAGCGCCTGATGCCCAAATCCAAACGGAAATATAGCAGTAACGCCAGAATAAAAAGAGCAATCAGCCAGGAAATAATTTTCCATGTTTTATTCTTGGGCATATCTATAATTCAGTTTATCACCTAAAAAGGGTTTATTCGAAATAGAGTTTCAGGTCTTGAAGATGGATCAGGCTGAAGCCTTTTTTCAAAAAGACATTGACATCTTCGGGGCCTGGCCAGGAATAATATAAGCCTTCTTTTTGCCTCTCAACCGGGATTTTTTCACCCCTCGCTATTTTATTCAGTACCTGAACCAGCAATTCTCCCCCGCAGAGAGTACAGAGGTAATTATGTTCATGGAGGGATATCCCCGGTTTTATGCTGATTTTGGCTTTGCTGATAATATCCCCCTCATCCAGTTTTTCTTTCATATAGTGCAAAGTTACTCCTCCGTAAGGATGGTTATTTTTCATTGCCCAAAAAGACGAAGCCACACCGCGGTACTGCGGCAAAAAGCCAGGATGGATATTGATTGAGCCTAAAACCGGCACTGAAAGGACATCTTTTTTCAGGATTTGGTTGAAATAGGAAATCAAAAGGTCGGGTTTCATCAGCCTGAGAAGCCTCACGTTCCCGGGAGAATTTATATCCTTTATTTTGATTACCGGAATGCCTTTTTTTTTGACGGATTTGCTAAATCTGGATTCGGAGATGGCTAAAAATCCTGTCAAAATATAGAGTAACTGATCGAGTCCTTTAAACAGAAAATATTTCCAGCCGTGCCTTTTAAAGAGAAATTTGAGGCTTTCCCCCCTGCTTTTTCCGTAAAGAATGCAATCCGAATCTACCAGCGCCGCAATTTCAAATTCCTCCTGATTAAGAAGCGGAGAAAAAACAGGGTTGGCGTAAAGGCTGTCATAACTTAAAAGTATCAATTTTAACTTGTGATTATTCTGCTCTTTCCGGTAATAATTCATTCTTTCACCTAAAAAATAAAAAGCGTCAGTCATCCGGCAACCCATTTTTTCGTAAAAAACATTGGCCGGCAATTTGTCGTAGACACTCACGCGGAATTGCTTAATTTTTCTCTCTCTGAACTCTTTTACCAGTCTTTTAAATAATCTGCTGCCGATCCCCTGCCTTTGGAATTTACCCTCAACCGCCAACGACAATAGTTCCGGGCCATGCTCTGAAAAGCCAGGATAGGCTAAAAGTTTAAGCAGTTTGATAATTCTTGAAGGGTTCAAAATTATAGGCGGCAACAGGCTTAAAACAAAAGGCCCAGGATCTGCCGCCAGCGTTTTCCTGGTTAAATCCTTAACTTCTTCTATTCCGCTGATAAATCCGTTCAGACGGCCTTTTTCTTCGGAAACAAAGGCTAATATTTTGGGAATTTTGAGAAAATTAAGGTAAAACTGTTTCAAAAAGTCAGTACCAAGTTCAGGCAGGAAACCGGGGAGTTCAGCTGCATGTAATTTGGCTGCTTGTTCCGCATCTTCAGCTTTCATTAACCTGATCATTTTTTTTCCAAAAAACTGTTGATTTCTTGTGCGACTTTGACAATTTCAGAGTCTTTAAGTTCCGGAAACATCGGCAGCGACAGGATTTCTTTAGCCGCTTTTTCGCTTTCTGGAAAATCACCCTCTTTATAACCTAAACTTTTGAACGAGGGCACCAGATGAATAGGCACCGGATAATGAATACCGGTGGCGATTCCTTTTTTTTCCAGATAATTTTTAAGCAAATCCCGCTTTTTAGTCCTGATTACAAATAGGTGATAAACATGTTTGGTAAATGGCAGAGCTGGCGGCAGGCGGCAGGGACTATTCTCAAGATGTGAGCGGTATTTTCCGGCTATTTCCCTTCTTCTCTCGTTCCATTTATCCAAATATTGCAGTTTAACGGAAAGGATAGCCGCCTGGATTTCATCCAACCGGCTGATTCTGCCCTGCAAAACACTCTTATACCTTTCTTCTTCCCCGTACATCCGCAATAATTTTATTTTTTTGAATAATTCTTCATCATTAGTGACAATCATGCCGCCGTCGCCGAACGCCCCCAAATTCTTGGTCGGATAAAAGGAATAACAGCCGATTTTTCCAATACTACCTACTTTTTTACTTGCCCCTCGTAGCCCGGAGGGCAAAGTGGGGTTTTTATAGACTGCTCCGTGTGCTTGGGCACAGTCTTCTATGAGGGGCAGGTTATATTTATTGGCCGTCTGCATAATCTTTTGCAAATCGGCAGGCTGTCCGAACAGATGAACGGCAATAATCGCCCGGGTTTTGGCAGTAATTGCCTTTTCAATTTTTAAAGGGTCAATATTAAAGCTTCCGTCAATATCAACCAGCCTCGGCCTGGCACCGGTAGAAACCACGGCAAAGGCTGTCGGGTAGCTGTTGGCCGGCATGATTACTTCCTCACCCGGGTTGTTTATTCCCAAAGCCTGCATTGACAGCATTAGCGCATCTGTACCGGAGGCCACTCCGACGGCAAACTTAACACCTGTATAAGCAGCAAATTCCTTTTCAAATTGGGCCACTTTTGACCCCAGAATAAAATTGCCTTTGGACATGACCTCATCTATCGTCTTAATAAACTGCCGCCTGTATTTTTTTATTTGCCTGGTAGTATCGAAAACGGGTATCATTTATCGTAATATTCTAATATAACTCTCATGAAGAATCATCTTTATCCGATTATAATCCTTCTTTTCATAGCCGGTCTGGCGAGGTATTTCTACTTCGTAAACGGACCTGATCTTTTTATCTCTGCGGATACTTACGGTTATTATGAAACAGGCCAAAAACTGGCAAATGAAGGCATCCCCGTCAACGATTCCCGTCCGCCTCTTTATTCATTTATCTTAATCCTGCCTGCTCTTTTAAACGGACGTCCGGATACGGCTGTTCTCTCTGGCCTGTTTTTCCGCGATATGAAATGGATCGTTATATTTCAATCGCTTTTAGGTCTTACCTCCCTTATTTTTATCTACAAAATTGCCCTGTTTCTGAAACTTCCGCTAAAGGCAGCTTTTCTCATCACTTCATTTTCCGCATTCAATATTATGGTTTTCGGCATGGAAAGGATATTAATGACGGAGACTTTAACCGTATTTCTGCTGCTTCTTTTGGCCTATACCGTGTTAGCTCTATTTAGAGAATATTCTTTAGGCCGCTCTTTACTGATTTGGTTAATTCTGTCTTTGCTTTTCCTGACCAAACCGCTCTATTTTCTGCTGCCTCTACCTGTTTTTGCCCTTATTTTATACCGCTATAAAAATAAGCAGGTGTTTTATCATTCACTGATCCTGCTGTTGCTTTTCGGCATGACTGTTTTCGCTTACAGTTTATTAAACTTTAAATACAATCAATATCGGGGCTTTTCCCGAGTGGGCGATCTGGCACTTTTGGGTAAAATCCTAGTCCAAAAATTGGATATAAGCTCTGCCAAAAATAATTATTACTATCCTTTTTTAAAAAAATACCTGGATGAAAACCGGGAACCCCAGCCGTTCCGCTTCATGGAAACCATCGCACCCCTCTATTGGCAGGACAGGGAAAAAATGAACTCGCTTACCCCTTTGGTAAGAACGGTTATTCTGGCCAATTTCCCTCATTACTTACTGAAATCGCTTGCTGAAATACCGTTAGCCTTAGTAGAGGCAAACGGTCTGGTTATTCATAATTTCCCTTTTAATTATCTTTTTCGTTTTTACAGAGCTTCACAATACTTATCGTTTCTGATTTTTCCGGCCGCTTTTCTGATTCTGAAAAAATTCCTGGAAAAAAACTCAAAGGAAAACTGCGCCTGGTTTTTGATTTTACTGTTGTCTTTCTACCAGATTATGTTAACGGTCTTTATTGATTACGGTGAATACGGCCGGATCATAAGCGTCACCCAGCCGTTCAGTTATTTATTGGTCATATATTTTCTGATAGGGCTAAAGGGGAAATTCAGGAAGATTTACCAGTAATATTTTTTGTAGTTGGAATAGAAATCGATTGTTTTTTTGATGCCCTCTTCCAGGGAAACTACCGGCTTCCAGCCGTATGTTTTATGCATTTTTTTCCAAGATGCAAGGTAATCCCCTATTTCTATCATTTTCCGGTCCTGAGGAAAGGGGACAATTTTCAGCCTGCCGCTGCCGAAAATTTTAATGGCCAGACTGACAAAATCCTTCAGGGAAACAGGGATCCCTCCCAAATTATAAGCCTCCCCCCAGCCGGTATTACTTTTCCCTGCCAAATAAAGAGCTTCGCAAACGTCATCGATATAATTGATATCGCGTATTTGTTTTCCGTTTCCGAAAAGCTCCACAGTCTGCCCGTCCATGATCTGCCTGATAAAATAGTTTAATATACCCTGCCTGGGATGCCTCATCTGGTGCCTGGGGCCATAAGTATTGGTCATACGCAGGGAAATGGCTTTAATTCCGTAAACCTTAAAATACATCAGGTGGTATTTTTCCGCGGCAATTGAATTGATGCCGTTTATATCGGTCGGTTCTTGAGGATGGTTCTCGTCAACCGGCAAATATTGCGCCTTACCGTACTGGTTTCTGGTGCCGGCATAAATTATTCTCGCTTGAGGATTATATTTTCTGACCGATTCCAGTAAAGAGAGTTGAGCCCGGCAATTGATTTCCAGATCAGTCATGGGATCACTCATGCTGTCCACATGCGACAAAGTGCCGGCCAGGTTAAAAATTATTTTGTGGCCCGAAACCAGCTTATCCATTTGTTTTTCTGATCGAATATCGGCAATGACAACTTTAATACGGGAAGCACGGGGATGGATATTAAAACGGTTGCCGCCATATCCCGGGATAAGCGCATCAACCACAACTACTTCAGCCCCTTGTTTGATAAGTCTAAGTGCCAGTGTTGAACCGATAAAACCTAAACCACCGGTAATCAGCACCTTTTTCCCGGCATAAAATTTATCTTTATCCCGATTTAATCGGGATTTCGCTTTCGCTTCACTTTTTTTTAGCATGACTATTTTTCATCTTTGATAAACATGTTGTCAGAATATGATCAAGGACCAGCTGGATATCTTCACACGGACCGTATTTGTGACTGTCAGTTAATATGGCGCAATCTACCAAATGCCCTAAAGATCCTCCTTTTTTAAAACCGAGGATACCGATCACTTTTGCCCTGCGCTTTTTGGCATAATTTACGGCCTTTATCAGATTTTGGCTGTTGCCGCTTCCGGAGAGCACAATTAAAATATCGTTGATCTCAATCAGATTCCGCAGCTGCTGCAGAAAAACCTCCTCAAATGACAAATCGTTGGCTAAAGCCGTCATCAAAGCCGTATTATCAGTCAGAGAATATGCTTTGAAGCGCTTTTCCCGGCTGTCATAGACTCTCTCCAGGGTGTTTTTGGACAGGTCACAGGCAAAATGCGAAGCGTTAGCCGAGCTTCCGCCGTTGCCGATGATAAAGACTTTACGGTTGTTTTTATAAGCAGCCAAAATCAGGCTGGCGGCCTGCCTGATTTTGTTCCGGTCGAGGCTGTCAATGGCTTTTTTAAGCTCGGTAATATATTCCTCTATGATTAAGGCTATTGAATCGTGGGTTAAATCTGCCATTATTTCAATTTAATTTTTTTCATCAGTTTAAGATTATAATACAACCCGTTCTCCAGAGGCTTGATAAATAAACCCTTCTCATAAGCTTTTTTAATATCCAGGATGGCTTCCTCAACCGTATGTTTCGGGGAAAACCCAAGCTCCCGGGCCGCTTTTTGTGAACTGATATGATAGGAGCGCATATCATCAGTTGGCGAAACAGCAATTTCTATCTGAGGATCATTCAGGACTTTTTTAACCAAACGGGCCACCTCTCCAACAGGCAGATTTTCATAGCCGGCATTAAAAATCTTACCGCCAATTGCCTCATCAGGATATTCAAGCGAGTTGACATACAGGTCAGTAATATCTTCGATATGGATATTCGGCCGTAATTGTTTTCCTCCGAAAACTGATATTTTTTTGTTTACCAAAGCCTGGATAGTCAGCAGGTTAACCGTTAAATCAAATCTCATTCTGGGACTGTAACCGCAGACTGTCGCCGGCCTCAAAATCAAAACAGTGAATCCCGGCCTGTTTTTGGCATGGACATACTTTTCCGAAAGGACTTTGTATTTGGAATAATCCGTCAGGGGCCTAAGCGGCAGATTTTCGCTGACATTTTTTTCTTTTTTAATGCCGTAAACACTTGAGGTGGAAATAAAAATAAACCTTTTGACTGCCGATTTTAAGGAAAGGTCGGCCAGCAGCTTGCTCGCCTCAAAATTTACTGATTTACCCAAATGCGGATTGAGGTCAAAAGTGGGGTCATTGGAGATCGCCGCCAAATGGATGACGCTATCCGCCCCTTTCAATTCCCGGGTAAGCAGCTGCCTGTCCCTGATATCCCCCTCTATCTGTAATAACTTTTTGTTTTTGGCAAGGACATCCTTGCCGTAAATAAACAAATCAATCACTTTTACCCGGTAATTGGCTTTCAACAATTTAGGGACCAGGACGCTGCCTACATAACCCCCTCCGCCGGTAACCAGTACATTTTTAATTTGATTATTAATCATTTCAATAGCCGGTTGATGAACTTTACCATTTCCGGAAACTCGACCGGTTTCCTATTACCGACTGTCTGTATCTGCAGGGCTCCGGCCACATTACCTACAAAAGCCGTCAGATCGTTCTCAAGTCCCCCGGCCATACAGGGCGCGGTGATGGCAAAAAGGGCATCGCCGGCGCCCACCCGGTCAACAATCTTATCCGTCAGGGCAGGGCTGTTTAAAAATCCCTGGCTCTTAAAATAGCCGTCGCTTCCGTACGGGCCGCGTGTCACAATCATCCGGCTGCATTTCATTTTCTTATAAATTTTTCTGATTAATTTTCTTAAATCTTCATGCTTTTTATGGGTGGCCAGGCGTATCTCCTGTTCATCAATGCAGACGTAATCAGCACGGGAATACTTGGTAATGATGTTAAAACCGTAATTGGCGCTGTTTGCCTGGACGTTTAAGGCCAAAAAAGGGGCTTTGGCGCAAAGATACTTGACGATTTTCGGTGTAAACAGGCCATGGCCGAAATCATAAACCACCACAAAATCATAATTGCTTATATTCTTCTTCAAAAAGCTCAGAATTTTCTCTTCGATGGCGGCGGGAATATCCTCGTCTCCCAAATAGGAAATCTGGAAAAGTTTTTGCTTGGTAAAAGCATCCAGATAACGCCTTTTGACGATAGTTTCGCGCTCTTCCCAGAAGTAGAATTGGCTTTTGACCTCTTTTTTCAGATTTTTGGCAATAAAATTTTCATATGAATTCTTGCTTCCCAAAACAGAGAGAATTTCCACTTCTGAGACCAGAGCGGACAGGTGGTTGGCAGCCGCCAGTGCGCCTCCCAAAAATGATTCTTCTGCCGTATGGCGGTGTACCATTATCGGCTCTTTGGAAGATTTGCCCAAAGGCAGGCAATAAACATACTGGTCGATAATTGCATCTCCGATAACTAAAACCTTTAAGCGTTTGAGTGTCAGCAGTTTTTCCATAATTGCATCAGGTGGATACTTACGGCCTAAAGTCTCCAGATAATGCTTTGTTTTGGCAGGATATACATCGAGGTACTGGTTGATCAGACGGGAGGAACTGAAAATAATATCATCTACAGAAAAGATCAGTTTCCCCCCAACTGCTTTGACGGCCTTTTCCTCATCTGCCAGTTTCCGGGGCAATGCCTCTATTTTTTTTCTGTGGCGGTAGTCAGGACCTTTGACATAGAAATCAGGCTTTATTTTCCTTATGGCCGGGACTGCCGATTCGGAATCGATAATTGCCACATAATCGATTTGTTCCAGGGAGGACAGGACTTCTGTTCTCAGATTCTGGTTAAAAATAGGCCTGCCCGGGCCTTTTTTTACATACCTATCGGCGGTGACTGTCACGACCAGAATATCCCCGTTCTTTTTTGCACTCGCCAGGTGTCTGATGTGTCCGGGATGGATGAGATCGAAGACGCCGTGGCAGTGGACGATTTTCTTTCCTTCTTTTTTCAGCTGAAGTACCAGCTTGCCCAATTCGTTGATTCTTTTGATTTTCCCTCCAACCCTGCTCATGCCCCCAATAATAACCACTTCAGGAAAAGCGTTCAAGTATATAATAAGATAATTATGGCTGAAAAAACATTTGGGCAATCTGGCCGAGGAAGATTTCGCGCGATGAGACCGCATTATTAAAACCTACTTAACTGCCACCGCTAAAATAGTAGTTCCCCAGGGTGTAAACCGGAACAGATGGTCAAACTTCAGCAACAGGCTGCCGGTGATAGAGTAAAATTTAACAAACCAGCGGTTTTTACGAAACAGTGAAGCATTATGGCCTCCGCTTCTTGATTTAAGATAAAGATTGTACATATAAAGGCCGAGGCGGTGGAAGGGAAAACCAACTGTATATATCTTTATCCGGGAAAACTTATAGAGGGCCAGCCTGATTTCATCTGTAGTAAAACGTCTGACATGACCGGCATAATCATCTAAAAGATTCCATTGGCCCGGATCATTGGGAGTCGTAATTATTAATATTCCGCCTTTTTTTAATTCTTTATAGGCCAGATCAAACGCTTTTTGATAGTTTGCCAAATGTTCAATAACTTCCTGTAAAATACAATAATCATAACTCCCCCTGCTTTTCCCTTTAAATTTGGTCAGATCCCTCTTGATGATGGTTACTCTCCCGGACAACCCTTCTTGTGAAACCCATTTTCTGGCAATTGCCAGAGCTTTGGAATTTATATCGATTCCTGTTACTTTATATCCCTTTCGGGCACTGGCCAGCAAATTCCGTCCTGCTCCACAGCCTAAATCCAGCACTTTGGCTTTTTTCAGTTTAAAATAAGGAATTACTAAACTGTAAGTCAGGTAGTTAAAAAACGGATCCTGGTTTTGTGCCTGATTGATCACCTTTTCGCTTAAACGGTACAATTTCATTTTGCCTAAGGTTTTCATATTTTCATTAATTACCGAGATAGCGAAACCAGTTTTTAGTAGCGGAATGGATTGTTTTTGGTGTCCAGACGGGGGCATTTTTCCAATAATCAATTTCCGGTAGGATCCTTTTCATCCCGTCCCTGAATGACACTTTCGGCTGCCAGCCCAGGATTTTCCTGATTTTGGTAATGTCAGCGTAAGTACAATCGGGTTCTCCCGGTCTTTTAGGAATACGGGTTGTCCTGCCGCCGATAATTTTTACCATTTCATTAATGGAATATGTTCCCCCGCTGCCGACATTAAAAAAGTTGTTGGTAACCTTTGATTTAGCGGCCGTTATAAAAGCCTCAACCACATCCGAAACATAAGTAAAATCCCGCCTTTGCCTGCCCGTTCCCACAACTGTTAACGCTGCACCTTTTAATTTTTGGGCCATAAAAATGGAAATCACCGGCCCGTAGGTACCGTAGCTGCGGACACGGGGGCCGAAAACATTAAATAAACGTAAAGAGATGACTGGCAGTTTATAAACTTGGGCATAGTGGAGTGCATACAGTTCGCCTAAATATTTGGTCAGCGCGTAAGGATATTGCGGACGGATTGGAGCTGTCTCCGGTGTCGGGTAAGTTTCAGGAATTCCGTAACAGGAAGATGATGCTGTGTAAAGGAATTTTTTTATTCCTGCTTTCCGGCAGGCTTCCAAAATATAAACAGTCCCTGAAACGTTCACCCTATGGTAAGTTTCCGGTTCTTCAATTGAAGGCACAATATTTGATTTGCCGGCCAGGTGGAATACCCAATCGATATTTTTAAAAAAGGACTGTTTTATTTGTTTTTTATCGGCAATATCGCACTTGGCGAACCGATAATTTTTCCCGAATTTCTTAAACAAATCATAGTCATCCCGATTCGGGTTATGACTGTCCAAGAGCCTGACTTCATACCTCTCCTCGAGAAGTCTCCTTACCAGGTGGCTGCCGATAAATCCTGTCCCGCCGGTTACTAAGCATTTCATAAGCGGATAGCGACTCTGATGACATCGCCTGTTCTGACTTCCTTGATGGCCTCATTTATTTTTAACAAAGGATAAGTCTTGGTAATCATTTTTTCCGGACGCAGAATCCCCTGCTCTTCTAATTTAATTAATCTCGGAATTACCAGGCTCGGATTGACATCTCCTCCAAATGAACCGGTCAGAGCCTTATCGAAATGCAGCGGAAAAGAATCGATGGCCATTTTCTCCCCTTTTTTCGGTACTCCCACCAAAATAGTTCTGCCTGCGGTCGAGGCGGTTTCATAAGCCAGTTCCCGGACCGCGTTTATGCCGGTGGTGTCAATTGTCACGTCCGCACCTTGAAGTCCGAGGATTTTTTCCAGGTCCTGTCTTATTTTTGGCGAATTTAATAGAGAATGGCTGGCACCCATTTTTAAGGCTTCATTTAATTTAAATTTATTGATATCGACTGCCACTAGAGGATAAGCATTGATGAGCTTGGCCATCATGATGATGCCGGAACCGGCCCCGCCTGCTCCGAAAACCACCAGCGATTCTCCGCTTTTCAGATGTGAATCATGATGGACAACACCGTAACCGGTTGTCAAAGCACAGCCGTAAAGAGTGGCTGTTTTCAAATCAGTTTGACCGGTAATGGGAGTCAGCCGGTTTTCTGAAGAAACGGCGTATTCATTGAAAGTGGTCACCCAACCGGCATTTACCGTCTTGCCTCCCCATAAATATTTTGGCGTTGGCCCTTGCAGGCCGTCCCCGCGCCTCCAATGCATGACCACCCGGTCTCCTTTTTTTACTTTAGTGACTCCCGGGCCTGTTTCCTCAACCAAGCCGCTGCCTTCGTGTCCCAGAAGATGCGGCAGGAATTTATCCTCTCCTTTGACTCCGTCGATTTCATTGAGTTGGGCGCCGCAAATGGAACTGAAAAGGACCCGGACCAATACCTGTCCGTATTCCATTTTTTGAGGAAGTTCAATTTCGGCAATTTCCAAAGGAGCTTTCTGTTTAACCAATATGGCTGCTTTCATTGTATAAAAGGTTGAACCCAAATTTTTCGCGCGCAGGATCTCGGATGAGGAGCGAGCACGTAAAATTTCGGGTGAAACCTGAATTGGTAATATTTCATATGCTATTCAAAATAAATAAATTCATAATCCCCGGAGTAACCGAAATGTTTGAAAAGCCAAATCCAGCTTTCGCGATCGAAAAAAGACTCGCAGGTTAAAGCCCAACATTCCAGATTAAAGAGCTCTTTTTCATTGCGGTAGCTTTCCACAGCCAGATATTTCTGCCTGCCGACCCTTTCGATTTGGGCGAGTGCCTGTGACAATTCCGGCAGGCTTAAATTATGCAATGTGGTGATAGAAATTACCAGATCGAACTCCCTGTCCTGATAAGGATATTTGTCTTCCGCCCGGCCCCAGTGCAAAAACTGTCTGATCTCTGCTTTGGCGTGTGCCAGTCCGTAATGGGAGATATCAAAACCGGCAATGGTTACCTCGGGCAGCAGTTTTTTTATTTCATATAAAAGAAATCCTTTGCCGCAGCCGACATCCAGCACTTTGGATTTATTGTTAAGTTTATATCTGGCAATCAGCCTCCGCGCCACTCCCTCCCAGCGGCCATCGTATTTATAGCCGCCATAGCCGTAGCGTCTGTCGCCGTCCCAATAATCCCGTCCGTACTTTTTAGCGACTCCCATGCAATGGACTTTATCATCCGTCATCCTGCCCAGGTAATCGCGTTTGGTCTTTTTATGCAAAGGAGTTATTAAATTAACTAAAGTTCCCATTTTTCTTTATTCTTTTCAATAATTTTTGATAATATATTCTGTTTTCTTGCCTATCGTCTCCCTTTGGCGCCCACAAAGGATAGATGGAATCTAGACGACGGTTGAATCTACCTGACTTGACTTCATGAAAGATTACATAGGGTGTTACAGGAATAGTCACATGCCACAAACCACGTCTTATTCTGCAAATGAACAAGTCGTATTTGTCTAAAATTTTAGCATTTATTACCTCTCCTTTGGTACCAAAGATGAATAAGGCCATTTTCCCCTTAATCATCTGGTATGTCTCATCCCTCCTAATATGTTTTTGCGGCCGACGGTAGATTCCCCGATGGTGCAGAATTACCATTTGATGCAGCCTTTCATTCATATTTTTATGGAGGCAAATTCGTAAATCGCAATTATTCCTTTTACGGGAAAGTTCTTCCATCTCGTTAACGGTAACTAAAGACAATGAGGGTATATCTGATTTAGTTGTAAACGAAAGACTCCGGCCCTTTTTGTCTTCTATTGCTTCAAAACTTTTAATAATACTGCTCATGGCTGTTTTTTAATGATTAAATCCAAAACCTCTCCAATCGGACGGATGTGAATTCCTTTAACTTTGCGGATTTTAGCAGTATTCATGGAAACATTTTTAGGACGTTTTTCAATGAGCGGAAAATCATCGATACTGCAGCCGGTAATCTTTATCTTTTTACCCATTTTTTGCATCAAAAGTTCAAGCAGTTGCCGCCGGCTGAACCCCCTGTCATTACCAAGATGATATAATCCCCAGGCCTTTTTTTCCAATAAGACTAAAACGGCCGAGATGACATCGTCTACAAAAACAGGGCTGAAAACCTGGTCGGCAGCCACTGTAATGTTCTTTTCCGTTCTTATTTGTTTCAGCCAGTTGGTAAAAATTGTACCGTCCCCTTCATCTGAACCGTAGACTTTGCCCAATCTGACAATTATGTATGAATGGCAGTTTTCTTGTATGAATTTTTCAACTTCAAGTTTCTGCCTGCCGTAAGTCAGGATGGGATTGGGATTTACCCTTTCTGAATAATTACCCTTCAATCCGTCAAAAACGAATTCAGTCGAAGTGAATATAAGCGGCAATTGCCATTTCTTTAGAACTTTGATTATTCTTATAATGCTTTCAACGTTCAGTTTTCTCGAGCGTATTTTATCTTTAGCGCATGAATCCGGATGGGTATCTCCCAAAAGGATAATTGCCGCTTCGAAAATTTCCGGAGATTTAATAACATCAGCCAAATTCTGCTTGACCGCGTCAAATTTCAAACCTCCGGGAATTTTTCTGGAATTATAGGTAGGGACTACCCGCTTCCCCAAAATCACCCGGAAATGGGAACCGATAAAGCTTGATCCTCCCAATATCAGAATTTTTTTAGTCATTTGACTAGTTTTACGGCAGTTTGAACGATATCGCCCGCCGTAATGTTATTTTTAACCAATTGCTCCTTTTGTGAGCCGTAACCGGCCGGAAATTCATCAGGCAGTGCAAGTCGGCGGAAAAATTTCCTGTCGGCAAAATCAGCTTCGCTGATGATTTCCGCCATACTTGAGCCTAAACCGCCGGTCAAAGAATGCTCTTCAATGGAAATAATCGCACGATAAGACTTAAAGATTTTGAGGATTGTTTTTTTATCAAGGGGTTTAAGAGTCGGCACATGCAGAATGCCAACCGAAATCTTTTTTCTCTCCAGTTTTTTCCGGGCTTCCATGGCTAATTGCAGAGTGATGCCTGTCGTCACCAGCAATACATCCTTACCTTGTGCATACTGATAAACCTTGCCTATACGGAAACTGCCGCGGCTGACGATTTGATCATTGCCTTTGGCCAATCTGATATATATTGGCCCCGGCCAATCAACCGTTTGAGGCATCATTTTTTCCATTTCCTTAGCGTCCGCACAGGCAATAACTGTCATATTGGGAATTGCCCGCATGATGGCGATATCTTCTATAGCCAGATGAGTCGGGCCCAAAGGTGCATAAACCAGCCCGCCGCCGCTGCCGATTAAGCGGACTTTTGCCTTATGGAGCGCCAGATCAATAACAATCTGCTCAAAACAACGCCGGGTCAGAAAAGTGGCGATGGTATTGATATAGACAATTTTTCCCTCCAGGGCAAGACCGGCCGCCATTGCGATGATATAAGCCTCACTTACTCCCTCTTTCAAAAACCGCTCCGGCATCTCTTTTTCAAACCGGGAAAGAGTTCCGTAGCCCAAATCGGAACCGATAAAATAGATGCGCTTATCCTTTTTGGCCAGGCGGTAAACCATTTCCAAACTCATTTTTCTCATCGGTAATCCTCCAAACCCTGATACAGATTCTGCATTATTTCCCCCTTCAAGTCCCGGCGGTGATGCCATTCCGGATTGTTTTCCGTCATCTTAATGCCTTTTCCTTTAACGGTATGGCAAATTAAAAGTCCGGGTTTATTCTTTTTGAATGGAAGCCGTTTCAGTTGACTGTAAATTTGCCTTTTATCATGTCCGTCCGTCTCCCTCACGGCAAAACCGAAACTAAGCCATTTATCGGCAAAAGGCTCCAAGTCAACTATTTCCTTTGTGGCTCCCCAGGACTGCATTTTGTTGTAATCGACTAAAACGATAAGATTATCAAGGCGGTGTTTGGCAGCGTAGAGGGCAGCCTCCCAGACAGAACCTTCATTCGATTCCCCGTCGCCGATAAGGACAAATACCCTGTGGTGCTTTTTGTCCCGTTTGGCGGCTAAAGCCATGCCAATCCCAACCGCCAGACCGTGACCCAGGCTGCCTGTTGAAATCTCCACCCCGGGAATGGCATGTTCCGGATGTCCGCCTAAAAAAGTCTCTGCTTGGCAAAAAGAAGTTAATTTTTCTTTGGGGAAAAAACCTTTTTCGGCAAGAATTGCATAATAAGAAAGACATCCCTGTCCTTTACTGAGTATAAAACGGTCTCGGTTAGGCCATTCCGGATTATTTGGACGGTATTTAAGAATGTGATTATATAGAACAAGCAGTATTTCAGTTATGGAAAAAGCGGAAGCAAGATGACCCCGTCCGGCCTGGGCTAGCATGTCCAAAACCACTTTTCTGATATATTTTGATTGTTTATCCAAATCCTTATTTTTCATAAGCTTCCCTAGCTATACTGACCATCCCGGCGGCCTTTTTAAGCTGCCGACTTAAGATTGATTCGGGAATATCTTTGGTTTTTCCTGAAAATTGGCGCCGTTGCCAACCTCTACCGGTAAATTCATTGAGCATTATAAGCGACCATTTGAGAGCATACAACGGATAAACTGTCTTAAGCCTTATACCTAATTCTTTATCAAACAGGGAAATAATTTTTCCTGAAAATAAACCTTTTTGTTCGTCCGTCAGTCTCATTTGCGGATGAAGCAGAAAATCAGAAATCATTTTTACTGGATCATCCCAGCCTGCATGCTCCATATCGGTAAAATAAAGCCTGCCATCCTCTCCCCTTATGGCATTATGAAAACCGAAGTCAGAAGGGCTTAAAAACCGCTTTTCTTTTACCAATATTTCTGCTGCTTTTACCCCCTGTATTTTCACTTTTATTTCTTCGAAGGTGGGATCAAAATCTGATTGCAAAAATTTCTTAAGAGGCTCTGAAGAGCTTGAATCCAATTTTTTCCTTCTTTCGGAAAGATTGCAAATGATTTCCCTAATACTGAAACAGGCTTCCGAAGCCGGTCCGATATTGCCGGAACCGGGAACACCTGATAACCTTTTTGTGTCTTTTACAAATGATACAGCGCCTTCAATATCATTCTCAGTTATCCTTCTATTAGCGTTTCTGCCCTCAATAAAACTGTAGAGCCCGGCCGGTATCTCATAATCAGCCAGGTAGGTCTTGGCGACTCTTTCAAGACCGTTTTCAGAGAGAAATTTTAAAAATTTGTATTCTCTTTCAAGTCTTGTCCTGCCGTCAAAACATTGGGGATAAATTTTAAGAAAGTACCAGACGTCACCTGTTTTCAGTTTGAAACAGCGGCTATTGGCACCTCCCTTAACAAATTCCGCTATCTCAATAGGGGCAATCCGGGCTTTCCGGGTTATACGTTCAATTATTTTCCTATCGTCTGCTTTAAGCGAAAATATATTTTGTAATGGCATACCAGTCTTTGATTACTATAACTGAATCCGCTAAATCCGCGGTACTTTTGCCCAGTAGGATCCTAACGCTTTTTGCCGGAAAATCTTTATCCGCAAAAACCTCCTCCAGATCGTCAATAAAATAATCGCAGTTCAATCTCCTGATTCTGGCTATTTTAGCCTTGCGGGAAGCTTCAAAATAAATACTTGTCTTGGCTAAATTGAGGGGCTTGCTGAAAAATCCCTTCTGCCGTAAAAACTCCAGGGAATTTTTCCGAAAATTGATTTTTTTATCAGAGGATAAATATTTAGTTTTATGGCTGACGATATATATCTGTGCTTTTCTTTTTTTAGCTGCAGTTATAAACTCCTTAAATCCTTTTATTATTTCCGCTTCCATAAAACGGCGGCCATAGACTTCCTTCTGCAGTTTCCGCCAGAGATTCTCCCCGTTTTCCAAGCAGCGGATTTTATCCCTTAACTTCTTTTTATTGCCGGCTCTGACGGGAATGCCCTGCGATTCGGCAGTGGAAATAAACGCCCGATCATAGGAGATAATGGTATTATCCAAATCTATGCCGATTATCATATCTTTACGAATTAATCAGGGTGAACCCAGATTTTTCGCGCGCCTATCGCACCCGCCCCGAAGGGGAAGGGATCCGAGCACGAAAAATTTCGGGTGAACCCTGAATTGTTTAATATGACGGTTTTCGACCATAGAGTATGAATATAAAACGGAAAAAAAGGGCCGGCAAAAGAAAAAGGGGAAAATTTTTAGCCAGTCGGTATTTTCCTTTTATCTTGACTATTTCTCCAGACGCCGCAAACCTGGCCAACCTGCTTTTCACTATCTGTGAACTATCGTATTTGCGCAAAATATGCCGCTCGCTCACCCCTTGCGGATGTTCACTGATAAAAGATAATATTCTGATTCTTAATGAAGTTGCCGTGATGCCGAAAACCGCCAGTATATAAGCCAATGAGGCAAGTGAATACATAATTAAGATCAATAAAAGTGACTCAAATTTGACCACGGAAAAAGGGATTCTGAATGAAAGGTTGAATGCGGCAATCGTCAGGATCATGCCCAGAAAAAAAATCCTGATCAGCCAGACGAAGACTTTACGTTTGTCAATATATCTGAAAATAACCAGGTGAAGGGTGACAAAGATCAAAAAACCGGCAATCGCAAATATAAAAACTTCGGTATCTTCAATCATTATTATCCTCCCAATTCCCAATTTAATAGCCTGCGGTAGGTTTTTATTAATCCGCAGAGAAATTTGCCTTTCCCGGTCACGCGAAAACTGCCGGCTGTCTTTTTAATCATCCCCGATCGTTCCAGATCCCTGATTCTTTTGACAACCAACTCCTCATCGGAAAAATATTTCAGTAGTTTTTTAAAATCCAACTGACCTTTATTCTTTAATAAAAAATAGATTTTGCTTGAGGGTCCCTCATCCCCCAAATAAGGAGAGGTAAAAAATATAAAATGGGTCCCCGATAAAAGCAAATAAAATAAAGCAGTGCTTAAAGGCCATCTGACGGGCAGGAAAATTGAAACAAGATAGACAGCCGGCAGAAACAGCAGAAAGACGCCAAAAGCTTTCAATATCCCCGCCTGCCCAATTTTCCGGCTGCGGTATTTGAGAATATGGATGGTCGAGGCAATCAAATAAAAAAGAATTCCTAATATTATTTCCGGCACATCAAATTATTCTGCAGTCAGGCGGTCGATAACAGACTGTAAATTGTCCGTAAAGTCTGCAAAATACTCCTGATCGAAACAGCTTTGGAATTGCCGTACTTTCGCCCTAAATGCTTAAAGGGAATTTCTTTATAACTTGCTCCCTTTCTTAAAAGTCTGACTTTAGCCTCAGCATATATGGCAAAACCTTCAGATTTTAAAGGCAGATCTTTCAAAAGAGTGGTCCGGCAAATAAAAGAGCCGTTGAAATATTTAAGCTTCAAACCAAAAAGAAGATTCATTAACGTCACGAATGTTTTCGAGAAAAGCCTCCGTGCCCAAGTCCTGCTGCCGCTATTGGCATTATAGGTCATAATTACGTCTTTATCTCCTGCTCTTTTAATCAATTCCTTCAAGGATTCTTCTGATGTATCGTAATCTCCGGGAAAACCGACGACATACTCCTTTGAAGCAGCTTTTAGACCATCTTTAATAGTTGGCCCAAAACCCAAATTCCTTTTATGATGCAGGACTTTTATTTTAGGGTTTTTACGCTTAAGCGTATCAGTTATCCCTCCGGTCGCGTCAGTCGAACCGTCATCGACTATAATCAGTTCATAATCATCTGCTTCTTTAACCGCCCATAAAGCTCCTTTAGCGGCATCTTTAATATTTTTCTCTTCATTATAGACAGGGATGATGACTGAGACTGTTTTTTTCATTTCTTTTTAACACCTATCCCCAGGGCAAACAGGAAATGCCCCATCGGTGCAAAACCTGTCTGAACCACTTCGTCATTCATGGTAAACATGAAAACCTGAGCAAAATATTTTTCCGTAAGTTGTTTCAATGACTCATGGGAATGGAGATTTATATGATAGGCTTTGCTTGGAGCAGAGGCATATTTTTCAGAAGTCTTATTGGGTGTCCCGATCAGTGTAATACCGTCTGGCACGAGAGATTTTACTGTCTGCTGCATATAAAGATTATTTAATTCCGGTTCGATATGTTCAATGACGTCTATGGAAAAAACAGCGTCGAATTTTTCTCCCGGAACTTCTGATCTGATATCCAATTCCCGGAAAGAAATATTTTTTATTCTTTTTAACCGCGCCCGGTTTGAAGCTATTATTTTCGGATCGATATCAATCGCTGTTAATTCTCCGACAAATTGAGCGACAACGGGACTACCGAATGCATCACCGCAACCTATCTCCAGAACCTTCTTTTTTCCGGTCAGCATGCGGGCAACAAATTTATATCTGGAAAGAGCAAAAACCAAATGGATAGGGTCCCGCAACAATGTCCCTGATGCCCAAGGGCCCAAAGCAATTGATTTTTCATACCGGTACCCGTGGCCTTCCTTATTTTTTTCCCTCTGGCCGAAAGTTATTTTGTTCATTAATTTTACTATTTTATCACTCATTCCTGTTTCAGGGGATAAAAAACCCATTCAAAAGTCAATTCAGGCTCGAAAAAATCATTTGGACTATGAATAAGCCGTACTGCCCCGACTTTTTCTCCCTGCAACTGCCTTTCTAATTGTGCCAGATAAGGTGAAATCCACAGTCCGCTCATTGCGTTATCGGGAACCAGGCGATAGCGGTAAATTTTTTGAGCGGTCTTATATTCAATATAAGTTTCATCCTCTTTCCATAATGCCTTCTTCAAATTTCCAATTACAGACCTGTCTAATTTGACTTTAGCCCTGAGAATTCCTCCCTCTTTCACCGGCGGGCTGACCCATTCCCCCCAATGGCCGGCAACGGAACCGCTTGAAAATCCTTTATTCAGTATTCCTTTTCCGTCCCTTTGCCATAAAACAGCATTCCGGCCTCTTTTTACGGGAGTGTAATTTTGCATGATGGACAAAAGAGCCTGCGGTTCATCGTTTAAAAGATAGCGGCCGTCAATTGAACCTGTCTCCCCGCCCCAATGCACTCTTGTCCAGAGAAGGTAATCAGGTGCTTGGGCTGACCGGTAAAAATTAGCATCCTGTGTATCAAGCCATGGGGTGTAAGCAACATAGGACTGCAGAACTGGCTTAGGCCGGAAATTTAAGGCATTAGCGTAAATGTAAGCAAGATCCCATGGGTAGACATCAACCGTTCTTTTGCCAATAATATTTTTTATTTCCTCCCCGAGCAGGAAATTCTGCATATTTTCCCGGGACTGTTTCTCTAAGGCGGCTTTATATTTCGGATAATGAATCGCCTGGCGGTAAAAATTTGCCGGTCCTGACAACCGGTATAAACGGCTGAATTCATTTTTAATAAAATTTATATCTCCGAAACGCGGCAAAAAAGTCATATTAAGAGACAATAAAACAACTGACAGAATCATTATTAGAAAACCAAGCGGCTGAATCCGTTTAGCGAATATGGTCAGCAATAAATAATAGTAAATAATAAAATCAACAATATTATAGAGATGCGGTGTGTCCTCCCGCATAAAGGTATATTTCCAGACTGCCCAAAAAGGAATAAACATCAGTATAAAAAGGAAATAGCCGTCTCCTGCTTTTACAAACACACTTTGGATAAAAAACAGAAGCAAAAAAGAGCCTAATAAGCTCCAGTTATTCGGCGGGCTGACCGTCATTGCCGAAGCATTGCCTGATGTAATCTCCATCATCCCTTTAAAGTAAGGCATGATACCTACCAGTGAGCCTTCCGATGCCAGCCAAAACAGGAGAAAAGAAAGCACCGAAGTTATAAAGAGAAGGCTTGCCTGAAAAAAGCCTTTTTTAGATCTCCCCCCGGCCAGGAAAAAAGCGTAAACAGCCAGAATTGAGGCATTGACCATGACATAATTCACCTTTATCAGAAACGTCAGTGAGCAAAAAATGGCAGCTGCTATCAAAAAAAGGGCCCTGCCTTTCAATCGATGAAGAAGCAAAAGTGTCACCAATAGAAATGTCGGCAATGACCAGACGTCAATGAAATTGGCAAATAAAAAGGCCAGGACAAAACCAGTCAGCAGATTTCCTTTTTTTTGCCTGTGGTTGACTATCAACAGAAGAGAGCTGATAAACAGCCATTTGCTTATACCCCAAAACAAAATGCCCCAGGCTAAATTATGGCCAATCGGCTGGGGGTAATGCAGAAAACCCAGAGGTCCATAGGAAAAAATAACATCGATCCCGGTCTTCAGCCGTCCGCTAAAAATGATATTCAGGGCGTATTGGTAACCGCCGTCCAGGGTAGCTTTGACCGGGTAACCGACATCGGGAAAAGTCAGGATAAGAATGAAAATAGCCGTTAAAATGAAAATACAGATTCTTTTCACTTTATAAAGCGCTTCCGCAGTATTAATAAAACCATTTGCAAGCCCAATAATAATGCTTGAAGCGGATTGCCTGTGACCGAGCTCTCCCCGACTCTTTGCCGGTAATTGACCGGTATCTGGATGAAAGGAATACCCTTTTGGATAATAACCAGCAGCATTTCCAAACCGAAATCACTGCCGAACCCGGAGAAACTTCCCTTAATTTTCCGGTAAACAGGTCTTTTGATCAGGCGGTAAGTACAGCCTGCGTCTGTCAATTGGGTGGTATTAAATAAAACTTCTGTCAGTTTGCCCACCAGGTAATTTCCCCATTTCAGAAAAAAGCCCATGTTCGCCCCTTCCCAGATCAAAGAATTGGTTGTCCTCGTTCCCAAAACAACCTCAAAATCTGCCGCATAGCTTAGGAATTTATATATATCCCGGGCGACAAAAGTGCCGTCCGGTTCGGAAATTATCAGATAATCTCCACCCGCTTGCGACAAACCCCGCCTTATAGCTGCTCCATATCCTTGCCTGGGCTCAAAAATTTCAGAAGCGATTGTTTGCCTGACTTCCCCTGAGGTTCCCTCTATGGCGTTATTGTTGACGACGATGATTTCATCAATAATTTTTAACTTTTCCAGGTCCCGTATTGATTTTTTAATCGAGAGTTTTTCGTTATAGGTCGGCAGGATGACGGAAATTTTTTTCTTTTGCCACATACTTTACTCTTCTCTGACGGCGCGATATACGGAAAATTTTTCTAAAGGATAATCAGGATTTATCTGATATGGCAGGTCTTTTATTGAGGGTAAATAATAATAGCCCACGGCATTATTCGGCCAGTTAGTCATAGTACTGATAAATGAAAATTTATTCCTGGGAATAATGAACTCGAAATCAAAATCCAGCATCTTTTGGTGTGCTGGATTAATTGATTGAGGATAAAGGCTGGTTAAAACTAAAAAATCATCTTTCTTCATGTCGTCCCGGTCAGGATTATAAGGCTTAAACCCGTTGTTTTCAGCGTAATAGCGCCAACCGTAAAAACCGCCGGACCAGACATTGTAGCTCTCATTAAAACCGTATTTTCTCCTGATTTTATTCATTGCCTCCAAAGCACCTCTCTTGTAGCTTTCAGCCTGTTTTACGTCCGTATAAGACAAAACCGCAGTCAGCATAATGGTCAAGAGCACTGTAGTTATGACAAGCAAACGGTTTTTAGAAATAAATCCGGCTTTTTCAGCCAAAAGAAGCAAGGCAGGCATGACGATTAATAAATGTCGTACAGCCATAAAAGGCACGGACACAATCATCAGTAGTGTACCGGCTAAATACCAGACGGCAACTGTAGAGGAACGGAGGTGGGCAGTTAAAGCCTTATATGAGGCAATCAGGGATATTACCGCTGTCAGCATGCCATTGGTAAAGAAAACATTCCTCATAATCCGGGCCGTATTGTCTTCACCGGGAAACATCAGGAATTTGACAGCCATCAGAAAACTGATTAAAAGAATAGCCGCAAAACCCATTATATTTTTTCTTTGGCGTAAATATGCCGCTAAAAAAAGCAGGCTGAATGGGGAAACCGAACCTAAAATAATAATCCACAACAATGCTTTTTCCCATATTTTCAGTCCGTATCCGGAAGCATTCGTAGATAAAAGATGTATCCCTCCCAGTTCAAAATAATTAAAGACAGACCACAGCAATAGCAAACCTGCAGGTATCACTAAAATCCACATTAATTTGTATTTTTTATTGAGAAAAATATAGACGGCAAAGATTGACAGCAGCAGCAAGCCTGAATATTTAATTAGAAAAGCCAGACCGGCTGTTGTTCCGGCCGCCAGATAAGTTATGAGGTTACCGCGCTTATTCAATAAGAAATAGAAGAATAATATAATTAAACTGACCAAAGGTATATCCAGCATCAGATTTTGAGACGGGATAAAAACGGGGCTGATAATGAAAAGAAAGGTTAATAACAAAGCCCTGTTGGTAAATTGCCGTGCTAAAAGATAAAAAAAGACTACTGATATTAGGGTGAATAGCGACCAGACAGCATGAAAAGCCAAATCGTTTCTGCCGAACAAATGGATAATCAGACTGCTTAGATAAGGAATAAACGGCGGATGGGTCACTGACCGTTCGAGCGGAATGCCTGAATCGGTTACATTTTGAAGTATGGCCGTAAGCGGATGGCCTAAGTCTGCCAAAAGATAATTGCCTATATTGATCGTCGAGATATCGTCAATGTATACTGCCTTTGTGATATTGAAATAAACAGCCACCGCCCAGATAATAAAAAGGGTGAGAAAGGTTTTAAGTTGACTTGGCATTTTCAGTTTATCAATTGATATCATACCCCTTATGAACCTTCAAGGTCTTATCCGCAAATTACCGGGAAAATACGCCTTAATTTTCACTATTTTAAGCCTGATCCTTTTTTTGCTTTCCAATCTTCCCCTCATAATTTATGCCCGCCGGGCTACTCCCGGCACTGTCTTCCCCTATTACCACGGCACTGCTCCCTTTGACTATAATGTTTATCTGTCGGTCATCACCCTAGGCAAAAACGGCTATTGGCTCAACCGGGATGCCTTCACCTCGGAAAATACCAAGCCCGGTATCTTCTATTTCTACTATATTCTGGTCGGCAAACTGGCAAAAATAACCTCACTTTGGCAACCTGTCGCTTATCATCTCGCCCGGATTTTCTCTGTCGGTCTTTTTCTGACCGCTGTTTTTCTCGTCTGCCGGGAAATCGGCGGACGGCTGATGGGTTTTTGGTCAAGTATTCTGGCTGTCACAGTCACCATCCCGCCAATTTTTTTATTCGGTGAGAAAGAGGCACTCAATAAATATTCGCCATGGTGGAACCAGCTCGAAGCCTTGAAGCGGCTTGATAATCTGCCCCATCACCTTTTCGGACAGGCTTTGCTGCTTATCTCCATAATCTTCATATTTAAATTCCTGAAATCCCGAAATCTCTCCTCTTTAGTTTTCAGTTCACTGGCAATTATCACGACCGGTATCTTCTTCCCGCCGGCCATGATGCCGATTGCTTTTATGATGCCGCTGGCTCTTTTAGTATCCCGAAACTTCAAAAGCTTATTCTTAAACCGTGAGACAGCCGGACTTTTAATTATATTTTTTTCGTCAATTGTACCGCTATTGATAAGTTTCTGGCAAACGAAACAAGGCTATCCCTGGACCGTCTGGATTGCCTGGGAAATCGATAAATGGAACTACCACGAACCCAATTTCAACCGTGCCCTTCTTTTCTCCTTTAACCTGCTTCCATTGACAGCACTGCCGGCTGTTGTTTCCGCTATCAGGAAGGAAGACCTCAAAATTCTCTTCCTCTCTTTTTGGGCTTACATGCCGTTTTTATTGCTGCCCTTTGTCAACACTTTGGGAATCGGCAAACTCCGTTTAATCGACAGTGCTCCTTTTATCCCTTTCTCCCTATTGACGGTTCAAAGTCTGTTTCTGATCCTAAAGAATAAGCCTCTAAAAATCCTTTATGCGGTACTGATTTTATCTATTTCAGCTACTTCGTTGCCTGTCGGGATTCCTTCCTTTGTGAGATATATCACTGCCGCCAAAACAGCCCCAATTTATAAAAACCTCTTCATTTCTGAGGATGTCTGGAAAACTATCGATTTTATCGGAAACAGCCTGCCTGCTGATTCGCTGATATTGAGTAATGATGTAACCGGTAATATTCTGGCGGCTTATGCGCCCGTCAAAGTTTATTTCGGGCATATCAATCAAACAATGAATTTTGACGACAAACAGAATAACACCCGGCTTTTTTATTCAGGCCAATTTTCCGCTAGCCAGGCCTCAAGTTTCTTGAAAAAGAATAATATATCCTATGTTTATTATGGAGAGGAAGAAATGACGTTGGGTGATTCGAAAATCGACTATCCTTTTCTGAAAAAGATTTATGAGCGTGACGGAATTTTTATCTTTAAGTTTGGAAATCCTTCCTGACCCTGAGTTTCCACCACAGTTTAAAAAGATTTCCGGCGGTCGCTGACAGGCGGCGGAAATTGAAAAACTGGCTTTTACCGGAAGTCCGCCAGAAATGGTGGACAGGCACTTCATAGATTTTAAAGCCGAAATGGTTAATTTTATCTACCAGTTCCACGCAAATCGTCCCGGTATTTTCAAAAAGTTTGACTTTCCGGAAGACCGCTCTTCTGATTAAGCGGAAATCGCAGTCGGTATCCCTAACCGGTAAATTGAAAGCGGCCGCGACCAAATAATGATAGACCCGGCCGGCGATTACGCGGTGAAAAGGATCGCTTCTTTTAATTTTATAGCCGTTGACCAAGCCTGTCTCCGGATTCATTTTGGGAAGAAGAAGCGATAATTCCCTCGGATCGTATTGGGCATCACAATCTGTATAGAAAATTAAATCCTTCGTAGCCGCCGCAAAACCGCTTCTTAAAGCTCCTCCGTAACCCCGGTTTTTCTCATGAGTCACGATCTTTATCCGGCGGCCGCTCTCATTCAATAGTCCGACAATCATCTCCAATGCATCCCGGTTGGATTTTAAACTGCCGTCGTTGACAATAACCACTTCCCAATTATCGGTATATTTCTTGACTGTCCCAACAGCCAAAGCCACCAGACTGCCGACTGTGCCCCAGTCATTTAAAAAGGGAAACATGATGGTTATTGATTCGGCTTTTTTCGGTTTCATAAATAAAATTAATGTTTTATACTGGAGCAAATCCTAACACTTTTAAGATAAAATAGGCAAACTTTTTTTAGATGAAACAGCTTAATTGGCTTTTTTTCCTGATTGCGACCGGCGTCATTTTGATACTTAATCTTTACCCCATGCTCTATCTCTCCTCACATTCCCCTGCCGGCCGCACCTACGCCTTAATTCATAATAACGTCCAGGATTTTTATCTCTACCAATCATTAATGAACGAGGGAGCAACCGGCTCCTTTCTTATTTATGATCCTTTTACCACCGAGAACCACCGAACATCGGTTATTTTTTCCTTTTTTACCATCCTTGGGAAAATCAGCAGAAATGCCGGTCTTCCTTTCGTTTTTACTTACCACATCGCCCGTGTTTTGGGCGCAGTTCTTTTTCTCTACGCTGCTTACCTCTTATTAAAACGCCTAAAACTCAGCCACACTAATCTCGCCTACCTCTTTTTATTATTCGCCACTCCTCTTTTTACATCCAAAAACATCAACGGGGCAGCCGTAAAAATTCCCTTTATGTACTGGTGGACCGGCATGGACGCGGTCAGGCGCGCAATTTATCTTCCCCATCATATGTTCGGCGCATTTTTCCTGGTTGTCTCCGTTTTATTAATCATCGGCTTTGTAAAAACTGCCGGAAAGCAAAAAATGCTTTGGTTGACTATACTGGCAGTCTTCATGGCCTACATCCATACTCCCAGTCTTTTTATTCTGCTGATTGTCCTGCCCCCTTCGGTCATCATCTATCTTTTGAGCAACAAAATAGATCAAAGATCCGTCCTTAAATTTATCCCGCTGGCAATTTATTGGCTGATAGGTTTATTAGCTTTGATTTTGATGGTTTCCCAATCAAACCAAGGCTTTCCCTGGAGCGTCTATCTTGAATGGGAAAAAACCCTGCAGTATCCCCTTTCCGCAGAACTTCTTGGCGGCTTGGGCTTTCTTTTGCCCTTTGCCCTTATCGGTTTGCCCTCCGCTCTCTTTTCCGGAAATTTCGCCAAAATCCTGATTGCCTGCTGGTTCAGCATACCTCTACTTTTGATTCCCTTTGCCCCTTTTTTAAATATTTCCAATATCAGACTGATTCAGGGATTACCCTACCTGACCATGGCTGTCCTGGCGGCAATCGGCCTGGAAACGCTTACCGCATTTATTCTCAGAATGATAGCTGTTGTCAAAAACAAGCCTTATGAAAGCGTACAATCGAAATTAAAACAGAAAGTAATTTTGATTGTCTATCCATTGGTTTTAACGGCTTTTTTTCTGGTCAATATTCCCGTTATTGTCTGGAGCCTCAAAGACCAGATAAGGGAGTATTCCCCTGTTTTCGGCAATGTTTATCTGGATGACCGGCTGAAAAACGCTTTTGCATTTATAAATAATAATTACCCCGCCAAAACCATTGTCCTCTCGACTTTTTATACCGGTAATTACCTTCCTGTTTACACCCATACCTTAAGCTTCATCGGCCATACCAGTTACACTGCCAACGTTTCATTAAAAGAGAAAGCGGTCATGAAGTTTTTTGAAAACAAAATGACTTGGGAGGAAGCAGCCAAATTTCTGAAAGACAACAAAATCAAACTGGTTTTCCAGGGCCCGGAGGAAAAACCCCTCTACAACGGCCTCCTCTACCCGAACCATCTCAAACCGGTCTTTATGGAAGACGTTGCCAGTATCTATGAGGTAAAATAACTATCTTTTGAGGAATAATCTTTTTGAGATTAGCTTTTTGAAATATTCCAACACAAGTGAATCTGCATCTTTATCAGTATATTTATTTATGGATTCGACCGAACCTTTTAGGTTAATAAAATTTTTAACTGATTTATTTTTCATATTTTTATTCACTTTAATTTATGTTTGTCTCCTGGCGAAATTCGACAACTTCTTTTCTGGTCTGGAATTGAATGATAAATTTATTGAAAATTCCTCTGTGCCCCAAAAATCCGTACTGTAATTTTGCTGAATAAGAGAAGGCTGCATTTACTATATACTGATATCCACCTATATCAATACAAATATCATCGCCGGAATCGGCTAATGCTTCATATGAAATTGGAGAAAAATGTTTATAACTAAGATCAATTGGAATTATTGGTCTGACTAAACCGGAAGCTATTTTCTTATATTTAAATTTCACGCCAGTAACCAACCATCGGAATTGTCTGGTTGGGGATATATGAAAGAATTGGCTTAGAGAATCCGCTTTTAACCGCCTTTTCATATGCAGATCTGGCGGTTTTTCCGCTTGCTACAATTGTCCTTTCATCTTTCTTAAGAGCTATCCATTTACCCTTATATTTTTTATAGATATTGATCCAATTAATAGCTATACTTGTATATTAGCATATTTTATAAATTTAACTAACCTTTTTGAATGTAAGGTTTTTAATAAATAATCGGAATAATTTTAGATTTTTTTTGAAAGGAGGTGTGTCCGGCCGGAGGAAGTACGAATGGAAAATCCCAAGGACCGGTAAAAGGTAAGAGTGCCCTGAAAGCTTTCCAGCGTGTCCACATAAACTTCATCGATCTTTTTCTTCCGGCAGCGCCGTAAAAATTCTTCAATCAACAAACGCCCGATCCCCTGCCGCCGGTAATCTTCTTTAACCAATAAAATCACAATACCGCCGCTATTATCTTCCATCTTCTGGAAGAGAAATTTTTCCAGTTGTAGTCTCTGGATTATTCTGCCCGGATCAATCTTTCCGATAAAAATATTGACCAAAACCAGCAGTATTTCCCGGATTTTAAGAAGTTGCCGGAGCGATAAGTGCGTTTCCGGCAAGTTAAAACTGCCTGCCAGAAGACCGATTAATTTATCCTTTTCAAAGACTCCAAGCAGGGTATGATCTGTTTCGGAAAACAGAAGATTATAAAAACGGGATAAATAATTTGTTCCCAATATTGCTCCTATATCTGCCAGGCTGTCCTGGTGAAGGGGTATTATCTGATTCAAATCGGCTCGGCTGAGGTTTTTTACTCGACGCCCTATTTTAATCATAGCGGCGTAATATCATGCGCAAAATTATCAGCCCGTGATAAAAGGAATTTACCTTGGAGCGACCGGCAAAGCGTAAACGTTCGACAGCCGCTACCTCGGCAAATTTAAGGCCTGCTTTGTGGGCTTTGACGACTATTTCAGTACAAAATTCAAACCCTTTTGTCTCTAGATTAAGTTTATTCAATCCTCTCCTGGTTATGGCTGTATAAAGATACAGGCTGTCGGTCAGAGAAGTCCCGTGAACCCAATTGGTCAATCTGGTGAAGAAAAAATTACCAAACCAGCGGATGAGAGTGTCATCTTCGCTCTTGCCTCCCTTCATATAGCGGGAAGCCATGACATATTCGTAACCTTCCCTGATCTTTTTCAGCATGCGCTTGATATCGTTGGGGTTATGGGAACCGTCACCGTCCATCATGACGATGCAATCCCCCTTAGCCATTTTGAAGCCTTCAAGAAAAGCTGCACCATAGCCTCTCCCTTTCTGGATGGTCAATCTGTCTTTTTTTCCCATATTCCTCCTGACTTCCTCGATAGTCGAATCTGTTGAATGTCCGTCTATGACAATCACTTCGGCAACAACCTCCCTGGGCATCTCTTTTAAAACTCTGCCGATACAACCGGCTTCGTTTCTGGTCGGGATAATGACGGATACTTTCATAATGAACCTTTCTGAGTCTGTTGAAAAACGTTTTTCATATCGTCATTTCGAGCGTAGCGAGAAATCTAGCGTTAGCGTAGAATGCGGCACTTCGTGCCTGGATTTCTCATTTCATTCGAAATGACCAAGAGTTATTCAACACACTCTTTTCTATTAACTGTAATAATTTCTGATTTGTTTCACAATATAGTCAATTTCTTTGTTGCTAAGCCTGGCAGAAGACGGCAACCATAGACCCTTCTTGGCAAATTTTTCCGAAACCGGATACTTACCCTGTTTCTCCTTATAGATTTTTTGGGAGCTCACGGCCGGATAAATTCTGCGGGTAGCAATATTTTTTGATAAGAGAAACAACGCCAGTTTATCCGGGTCTGATACGTAAATATCCATAAACCAGGGTACGGTATCAGAAAGATCTGTAGACAACATTAATACCTGTGGGAGAGAAGCTAAGCCCCTTCTTAACCTGTCATATATCTCTTTCTTCCTGCTGACTCGCCATTCTAGCTTTTCCATTTGGCATAGGCCGATAACCGCCTGAAGATCGGTAAATTTGAAGTTCCAGCCTAAAACGGGATGGATATCGATCCCTCCCTTAATTCTGCCGAAGTCCTTGATGTATTTCATTTTCCGGTAAAGCCGGATATTATCGGTAATCAAACAGCCTCCTTGGCCCATAGTGATTATCTTGGGAACTGAAAAGGAGAAACTGCCGATCGCGCCAAAGGTACCTAAATGTTTGCCCTGATAGCGGCTGCCCAATGCCTGGGCGGCATCTTCAATCAGATAAATCCTGTGTTTGCGGCAGAAATCGACTACTTCTTCCATTCTGCCTGATCTGCCGTTGAAAGGGACGTAGAGCATTCCCCTTGTTTTGCTGCTGACTGCTTTTTCCGCGGCTTTTAAATCCAGACAAAGGGTATCCGCCTCAATATCTACCAAAACCGGCTTTAAACCCAAGAGGACGGCGCTGTTGGGGGTGGCAATCATCGTTAAATTCGGTACCAGAACTTCATCACCCGGTTTCAAATCCAGTGATAGAAGAGCCAATACCAGGCTGATGGTGCCGTTGACCGTCATCAGACAATATTTTGAACCGCTAAAGGCAGCTATCTTTTTTTCCAGCTGTTTAGTTTTCTCGAATTCCGTCAGCCAGCCTCCGCTTTTCAGATATTCGCTCAAAGCCTGTCTCTCTTTGCGGTCATACCACGGTTCAATTTGAGGTATTTGATGCATATTTCAAATAGACAGGAGTTTCAGATTAACTCTTTATCTTCGACAAACGGACCGTTTTTTACTTCAATCAGCTCGCTGTCGGAGAGAATTTTAATTCCGTACCCCCCGTTCATCATAATCAGGACATCTCCGTTATTTAGTATTTTTCTCTTGAGAAATAGTTTATTTTCAGTATAAACATCAACGGCTATCTTCCCCTTTTTGACAATCAGGCATTCCTGCAGTTTATCCGTCTGCCTTCTTTTAGGCGTATGAAGATGGGCTTTTAAATACTTTCCTTTGCCGTGCTTAAGGGTCACCAGCTGTAGTGGTTCATGAGGATCAGTCAGGGGTACTGAACCTTCACTAACGGTTTTAATTACCAAAGCGACTATTTTTTTCTGATGTATGATTTTCTCCATTAGATGCCTGTTTCCAACCTCCTGACGGCAATTTTCCGGCCGGTTTTGACTTCTTTTCTGAATAAATCATAATCGGATTTCACCATTATCTCAACCAGTTTTTCGAAAGTAATTTTGGGTTTCCAACCCAATATTTGCCTGGCTTTTGAGGGGTTACCCAGAAGATAATCAACTTCTGCCGGCCGGAAGTAAGCCGGATCGATTTCAACAATTGTCTTGCCGCTTTTTTTATCTATTCCCTTCTCCCTGATTCCCTTGCCCTTCCATTGTAAATTCATATTTAATATAGCGGCGGCTTTTTCGGCAAATTCCCTCACCGAATGGGTTTCACCGGTTGCCAGGACAAAATCATCCGCTTTTTTCTGCTGCATCATCAGATATATTCCTTCGACATAATCCTTGGCATAGCCCCAGTCCCTTTTGGCGTCCAAATTGCCCAATTTGAGTACATTCTGTATTCCCAATTTGATCCGCGAAAATCCCTGGGTAATTTTCCTGGTGACGAAGGTTACTCCCCGTCTGGGTGATTCATGATTAAAAAGTATGCCGTTGACGGCAAAAACGCTGTAGCTTTTCCGGTAAATCTTTGTTGCCTGAAAAGCCAACACTTTGGAAAGAGCATAAGGCGATTGCGGATTAAAAGGAGTCTTTTCATCCTGGGGGGAAACAGTGGTCTGTCCGAACATTTCCGATGAAGAAGCCTGGTAAAATTTGGCCGGCAGCCTCAAGCGGACTATGGCATCCAAAACCCTGATGGCTCCCAGGCCTGAAATATTAACGGTATATTCAGGCACATTGAAACTTAATTTGACGTTTGACTGTGCCCCCAGATTATAGATTTCATCAGGTTTGACCGTCGCAAGGATCGACAGTATATTGGAGCTGTCGGAAAGATCGCCGTAGATGGTCACGAAATCCGGATATTTGGGATTATCATAGAGATGGTCAATTCTTTGGGTATTGGTCGAGGATACCCTTCTCTGGATACCGAAGACATAATAACCTTTTGACAACAGGAATTCTGCCAAATAGGAACCGTCCTGTCCGGTGATTCCGGTTATCAAAGCTTTACGTTTGTTATTTTTTTTCATAAATTAATATATACCGGATGAAAAAAATATTTCCGCCTTTGGCCGTCTTTGCCGTTCTCACATTCTACCTCTTTTGCTTTATCTATTTCGGACTTTATGAAACAACCGATTCCTATTTCTTCATCGCCTTTTCCGAATTTATCAAAACCGGCCGCTACTTTGTCCCCCATCCGTACTATTGGACTGTTCCGTCAACTATTACTCCTCCTTTTTATAGCCTTTTTTTATATTTAGCGCAACTCTTGCCAAACCCCCATCTGGTCATCCACCTGTCACAGATCGTCGCATTCCTGATCGCTTTATTCTTTATTTATAAAGTGCTGATTGTGAAATTGCCGAAACAGCTATCGCTTTTGATAACGGCTCTGTTTGCCGTTTTACCCGTCAATGTCATCCAGACTTCTGCCATCATGACTGAAACACTGGCTATTGGTTTTACCTCTTTTTATATATATCTGGCCGGCCTGATTTTAATTAAGAAACAAAGACAGTATCTCCCGTTATTAATAATAATAAGTTCCATCAGTATTCTTCTGCGCTACAATTTTTTTATCTTTTATATCATGTCGGCAGGTTTAATATTCCTGGACCGGAAAGGCAAACGCATTAACAGATCCCAGATTGCGGCCGTCATCACAGGTGTCATAATAATTATTAGCTGGATAGGCATCAATCATTCTCTTAACGGTTCCTGGGGCTTATCCAGCCAGCAGGGAAAAAATATATACAACCGGGTATTGGGTTACGATAAACTTTCACCTCCTCACAATAATCGGGATTGGCAAAAACTGCAATTATTAGTGCCAGGTAAAAATTTTTTGGATTTTGTCTGGAATATCGAACCGTATATCCTGCCTAATTTCAATGGGAATGTCACTTATGAAAGTCTGTTATTTGGAAAAATAGCCTTGGCAGCAATTTACAACCATCCCCTGGAATATTCATGGAATACTTTGAAAAACCTGTTTGTTCTTCATGGCAACGGTTACGTCTATCCGGAATTGATTTTTTCCTATTACCAAAACTGCCGACAGATAGGACTAATAGATTTATGCCGAAGTGCGAACGGTCCAGTGGCGGCGGCTGCCTGGGACCGGATTGTGACAATAGGCAATTTCATGTCACGCAGTCTGCCTGCTCTGGTCAACGGCTTTTTTCTGTTGCCTTCCTTAATTTATGCCCTGCTGCAGAAAAAAATATTCCTTAGGTTTATAGCCGTTCTTTATTTGCTGTCGGCTCTCACCACCGTTCTTGTCGAACTGCCTGCCCACCGCTACCTTTATCCTTTTTATTCCCTGCAGCTTATACTCATCTTTTATTCCATAAGTCCTCTTATCGGAAAGTCTTTAAAGAAGCAGAATTGACCCGATAGATAATTATTTCAGCATTTCCATAGACCTTTTCCAAAAAAGCATAAGTCTTTGACAAATCAGCAATCTCCCCGAAGGCTTTTTCCTGCGGGCCGTAAAAGACAAAACTGATCCTCTCTTTTTCCATAAATTCTTCAGCTTCCCGCTCTTCAAATTCCCCTTTGAAAAATCGGGCGACCTCGACTTCTTTTCCATCCTCGTCAGGCGTATTGGCATGACCGATAAAAACATAATTGCCGGCGTAAGGAGGGATATAATTGCCGGCTGTCACGAAACTTAAAACCACCTGCTCCCGCTCTGTATTGTCCCGCAGATAAAAAATAGCCTCCATAAAATCCTTAAGAGGATATGCCAGTTCAGCCCTGATCGGCACTTTCCAGGTGCCGTAGCGCTTGGCTACCGCCTGGTCGGTCAGCCATAAAACCATGGAAATCATGACTAGAAATCCCATTGCCACAATCGCGTAACCGGAAATTAGAATTATTTTTTTAAACGCGCTCCTTCCTATTTCGGACAGCAGATAAACTGACATCAGGGTAAGGGGCACCTGGATCAGCCCTTCGGTAAACCTCAAAGGAGACTGCTCCGGTACCTTTTCAAATACCAGAAAAAGCAGAATAATCGATGTTATCCAGGCAACCGCCGGGTAATATTTCCTCGCCCCTAGAATAAGAGACACGACTAAACCTATAAATCCCAAGACAAAAACCGGTCCCAAAGCCATAAGATATTCCCGGTAAGGGATGCCCGTTCTGTGTTCAATATCAAAAAGGACCAGAGCTTTCCAGGGCATGATTTTGAACATGCGGCTCATATACAAAAATGAGGGTATGGTCGAAAATGCAAAGAGCAGACGGGCTGAAAAAGTATTTTTCAAAAAAAGCTTAATAGATGATGCTTTCTCCGGCCATTTTTGCCTGGATGAGCTTAGGTCCAGAAATTCCAAAGCAGAAATTACGGCAAAATAGGCAAAAACTATCAGCAGTGTCGGGGGGAAAATAATACCCGCTAAATTTCCCCAAACAGCCCAAATCAGTAAACTTCGGAAACTCATCGCTTTCCTGTCTGCGAATTTCAGGATAAAGGCGATTAAAAACAGCTGGCCGATGAGAATATGGGGCATGATGGTAATTCTTTGCAGGCTGTCGATGACTGACCACCAGCCCATATAGGTGGCAAAACGGTAGAAGCTGCCTGCCCCGATAGTATCGGGGCCTGCTTTAACCAGGATCGGCCAGCTGCCGGCAGTTGCCGCCAGCAGAAAAAACAGCACTAGTTTTTCCCCTTCAAAAAAGCGCCTGCCGAAATGAATGATACCAAGTAAAAGCAGGAATCCGAAAATACCGCGGGCAAACAAATAAACTGTAGATGGGGTCAATCCCAATATGCCTCCTAATTTACCGAAAGCAAGATAAACAATTTGAAAAAGGCTCGGCGGGTGCGGCAGGTTATAATATTTTTCCGTCACCAGAAATCGTCCTTCCATCCCCTGCCGGATGCGTGATAGGTAAAAATTATAATCAAAGAGATAATTATGCTCTGAAGTAAAATAGCGCTGGAAGGGCAGTTGTTTCCGGGTAGAAATTTCAAAGAATGTTGGCAGCAACAAGCAGACAGAAAATCATACTGCCAGGGATACCAGTATGATTTTCTGTCTGCTTGTCATTTAAATCGGAAATGTTAAAATTTTATCATAAAAAATGGATAACCAGGGCTCTCAAACTTCATTTAACCATGCACAAATTATTAAAACAGCCTTAATAACAGGCGGCAGTGTTTTTATTCTTGCCGGAGCTGTTATGATTGCTTACCGCTATTCCCAGACTAAGAAAAGCGATATCGTCCTTCCCGGCGGCGTGACATATCTGGGAGCAACTCCTACTTCGGCGGTTGAACCGACCGCAGTTCCCGTAAAATTCACAGCATCCGCAACCGTGCCTTATAAAGAAAAAATTGGAGCTAATTATCCCTATTCGTTTTCATATCCTGAAACCTTGCCTATTGTGGTTTTTACCAATGATCCTACCGACAGCGTGGCCATCGACTGGGACAATATAACAGCGCAAAAAAATGTTCTTTTCAATATCGAGCTAATCGAAAAACGGGATAAATCCATGATTGTCAAACCCAAAATTGAATATGTCAAAAACTGGTGGCAATATTTTTCCGGCTTGAAAGGGGTAAACTCGGTGACTCCCTTTGCCAACCTTGGCGGGCTCAAAGGCTACCGCGCCCAATATATCAATAACAGCGGTTCTGCCCCGAACGTGGATATTTTTTTTGAAGTACCCGGCCGCAATGACATCATGATCCATCTGGCCAACGGTATCCTCGATGCCGCTATCTTCGATAAAATAGTCGACAGCGTAAAATGGAATTCTGCGGATCTGCTAGAATAAATCTACCCTACCCGATTTTATGAAGACTGCCTTTATATTTATACTTTTCGTTGGTTTGGTGGTCCGCCTCATTCTGGTCGGCAATCCCGGTTTTGAAGCCGACATTTCTTTCTGGAAATCCTGGAGCCTGGCGGCCATTGATCACGGTGTCGTCTGGACTGCCTTTAACACTAATATCAATTATCCGCCCGGATTTATCTACGTTTTGTGGCTGATGGGTAAACTCTATTCTCTGATTGCAAACCCCCATGACTACTTTTCTTTCTGGCGGGTCAACAACTTTTCTTTTCTGTTGACCTCAAAATCAATTGCCATTGTTGCTGATTTAGCCATTGCAGTTTTACTATACTCATTTTTAAAACAAAAAAATAAATTGATCAGTTTGGGAGCGGATAATCATTTTCTGAACCGGAATCTGCCGCTTGTCGCCTCGGCTATTTTCTTTTTAAATCCGACAGTTTTGCTTGATTCGGCTGTCTGGGGACAGGTGGAATCACTGGGGCTTCTGTTTACTTTAGCGGCAATTATCCTCCTCTTTTACCGCCGTCCTCTCCTTGCCACAGCCATCTTCGCTATCGGTCCCTTGGTTAAATTGCAGAATATTATCTTTATCCCGATTTTTTTTATCTTTGTCTTGCGCTTCTTTGATTTAAAAACAGTCTTTAAATCACTGGGAATTTTCACCGCCGTTTTTCTGGCAATTATCCTGCCTTTTATTATCCAGGGAAAAACGGATCAAATCCTCTTTCTGATGACTGTCAACAGCGATTATTTCCCCTGGATGTCTTTAAATGCCCATAATCTGTGGTGGATTGTTTCTAAGGCAGCCGGCATGACGACTATCGATAAAATGACTGTACTGGGCATTATGAACGCTAAAAAGGTCGGTTTGTATCTTTTTTCCTCCAGCTATCTGCTTGCCTGTCTTCTGACTTTCCTTAAACCGACTGCCCGTAATTTCCTGCTCTCCCTGACCTTTGCCATTTTTTCCTTTTTCCTGCTGTCGACCCAAAGCCATGAAAGATACAGCTATCCCGTGGTTGTTTTATTGCTTTTTCTCTATCCTTTTCTGGAGCAGAAATTTAAAAAATTCTTTTGGCTTATTTATGCTCTATTTACCGTCAATGTTTTTTTCAATATCCACGCCGGTTTGGTCGTCAATTATCCCTTTAGCGGCCTCTCCTTTTTAACCGCCGTCACCAATAACTTCACCACCCTTTTGAATTCCTGGCTATCACTCCTGCTTTACGTCATGATGCTGCCTTTTATTGCCTCACAAATCAGCCTCTTTTACCTGTTTTCCGCCGCCGCCTTTTTTGTCGCTTTGATTGTTTTCAACCATGCAGGCTACCTCTTTAAGGGCAAAATATCATTAACTTCCTTTAAACCGATTATTATCAGCCAGGGATACGGCAGCTTAGAGATAAACCGCTCGGTTAATTCCTCTTCCGGCTGGAAAAAATGGAACAGGCTGTCAACTGACTATTTTTATTACCGTAAAGGCTTCGGCACCCATGCCAATTCCAACCTGGTTTTTGATTTGAACCGCAAATTCAGAAGCTTCTCCACTGATTTCGGCATTGATACGGAAGCTCCCACCCAAGCCAGTGTTGTTTTTCAAATCCATGGGGATGGAAATTTATTGTTCGAAAGTCAGAAGATGGGCCGTTTTGACTTTCCGCAACATACTAAAGTTAATGTCACAGGGATAAAATTTCTGGGACTGACCGTAACTGATGCCGGAGATGGCATTAATGGCGATCACGCCGACTGGTTTAATCCGGTTCTTTATAAGTAATTTATATGAAATATATCAGCTACCTAATCGTAAGTTTTGCTATTATTCTCAATCTCTATCTCTACTTTCCGGAAACGAAAATCCTGGCAGATCCCAACGATAATATTTTCCAGTATTCTTTAGTTTACCGGACCAACTGGGTCTGGGAAAACTACGGTTGCCCGTTCAGCTTATCCTGTTTACCTAATCTCATCGATCACAATGTCACCTATTGGGCCGAGGGTTATGCCCTGCCTTTCTATTATTCCCATCTGCCGCAAATTGCCGTTGTCGCTTCGTATAAACTGCTTATTTATCCCCTTTCCAATCTGGCAAGTTGGGCAATCACTCTTTTCCAATACTACAATTGGACAAAATATTTACTGCTCTCCTTATTTCCATTACCTGTTTTTCTGGCTTTAAGAATTGTCGGTTTTACACCACTGGTATCCGCTGTGGTCGCTCTTCTCGCCTCTCATTATTCGACAGACGGCCTTTACGGCATTGATCCGCCCAGCTTCCTCTGGCGCGGTTACGGTCTGACCTCACAGCTTTATGCCATGACTTTTATGCCGTTTAGCTTAGCTTTTGCCTATAAATCGATGAAAACACCAAAGATTATCAATAATAATTCTCTGCTGGCTATTCTTTTTCTGGTATTGACCACCGCCGGTCATTTAGGCATGGGTATCATTTCCATCCTGTTCATCTTTCCTTTTATTTTTCTCAATCTTCATAAGCGTCAGCTTATCGAGAGGATTAAAAAATTATTATTCATTGTTTTTTCCATGGTCTTTATACTCTCCTACTGGATTGTTCCTATCCTGCTTTACAACAATTACCACATCATTTCCTTTTGGGATCCGATTTGGAAATTCGATTCTTACGGCTGGTATGAAACGGTCAAACAATTCCTCTCCGGCCAGACTTTTGACTGGCAGAGGGCTCCTCTTATTACCTATCTGACTTTGCTCGGCTTCTTTGTACTTCTTCTTGAAACAAAACTTTTTGTTTTTGCCCTCTCTTTTGCCGTTATGATGCTTTTATATTTCGGCCGGACCACCTGGGGAAGCGCTATCGATCTTGTTCCCGGTTTAAGCGATTTCCACCTTCACCGCTTTATCGTCGGAGTCCACATCGCCTCTTTGTTTTTACTGGCTGCTGCTTTTACCTCTCTTTTCAAACTTTGTAAACAGTTATTTGAATCTGTAAAAAAACGCTTTCCCCAACTGGAAGTGGAATTCCCCCTGATTAAATATTTGCCCCAGGTACTTTTACTGACCGCCTCCGCCCTGATTTTTTATTTCCTTGCTCTCCAAACAATAAAATACAACTCCTTAAACAGCCGCTGGGTGGGGGAAGCCAATAACGCTTACCGTTACGATGAAAAGAATTTTCAGCAATTGATTTCCTACCTGAAGACGCTTCCTCCTGCCCGGATTTATGCCGGCCGGCCCGGCAACTGGGGGCATGATTTCCGCCTCGGCTCAAGCCAGATTTATATGCTTCTTAGCGTCCATGGTTTGGATATCACCCAGTTTTTGCCGGAAACCTGGTCGATGATGAGTGAAAATGACCAGAATTTTGATGAAAGGGTTTTGGCTGACTATGATCTTTTAAATACCCGTTATATAGTCTCTCCGAAAAATAATGATTTTCCCAAAGAAGTAAAACTGGCTAAGGAATTCGGCCCATTCAAAGTTTATGCCGTTCCGACTAGCGGCTGGTTTGACGTCATTTCCTCCCCGATGTTCGTCGAGACAGATAAAACCAACTTTATAAATCTTGTCCATTTATGGCATAGAAGTTACCCCCGGACCTGGAAAATGCACCCTTTGATCAGTGTAGATAAAAATCCGTTGATTCCGGGAGGGATTGAACGCCGAATTAAAATGGTTGATGAAGTGACTTACAGGGATAACGGTGAGGAAAAAAATATTTTTGCCGACTTCCCTTTTGTATTTCCCGAAGCCACTCCCTCCGGCCGCCTAATTTCCGATAAAGTGGAAAAGCAAAAATATTCTGCTACGGTCGAAGTGCCGGCCGACTGCCCTAACTGCCTTATTATGTTTAAGATGAGTTACCACCCCAACTGGCAGACCTATCTGGATGGTCAACCAGCTAAAAAATTGGCCGTTTTCCCTTACTATGTGGCTGTTAAAGCTTCCCCCGGCCGGCATACTATCGAAGTTGTCCACAAACCGAACAAATTAAAAATATTTCTTTTGTTTGCCGAATTTCCGCTTCTGGCTGCCTTTATCATCTACTTCAGAAAAAAGCCCCGATAAAATCGGGGCTTTAAATTCGTCATTCTTAATTTTTTAAAATTCAAGTATTAAACTTGGGCATCCCGCTGTTTAGCGAAACACTCACGGCAAAGTACGCCTGTTCCTTTTCTGGGAACGAACGGTACTTCATCTTCCTTACCGCAATTTGAACAGGTGATTTTGGTCATCTGTCTGTCGGCCATTTTCTCTGCTTTTTTCTTGGTCCGGCAGTCGGGACAACGGGCCGGCGGGTTTTCGAAGCCTTTTTGCTTGTAAAACTCCTGCTCACCTCCTGTCCAGACAAATTGGTTGCCGCAATCACGGCAGACTAGCGTTTGATCTTGAAATGCTGTATCTGACATCCTGGAATTCACCTCCTTTTTCAAAGGGTCCTATGTTTCCAGGATGCCTAGTATAAATTACTGAAGGATACCGTGGAAAAAACTTAAGACCTACTAAGCGGGAAGTATATCGAACTATCTAATAAAAAGTCAAATCGCTGTACTGGAAGGATTCATCGGTAGCGGTTTAGGAATGGAATCAGCATATTCCATTCAAACATGTATCAAATCAGAATATTCAACTAAATCCAATTGAATTAATGATTGGCGTGTCGGATTACCAGCTGAATCAAGACCCATTTCTGTATTGAATTCTTGAATTAAATCCGCCATTATCTCTTTACTAAATACAGCATCTCCCGGAAATCTTCGTTCCGTGTACAATCTTTCTGGTAATCGATTCTCCCCTGAACTTTTTTCACCGCCTAAAGCATTAAATAATCTGGTTAGCATAACCTCCCGATGGCCTACCTGTCTATATTCTTCTACTGTTAAGGTTAGTCCTGTTACCGCTTGTATAGCGGCTAAATAAGTTTCAAAATCAAATCCACCAAATGACCAGCTGCATGTACCTAACGCATTCATGGCTGCCATCTGTTGTTCTTTGCGGGCGACGGCTGCCGCTTTTCCTTCCAATACATTTCCCGGTACCATGTTTTCCGTTTCTCTCGAGTCAATACTGCGACGGTGATGTGCACCTTCGGGCCCTGTTGCAAATGCCAGAGCTGTGCCATAAAGTGGTATACCGCCTTTTCCTCGCGGATCTATTGCAGCCATATCTAGTCCTTTAACTGCCATTACTAATTGTTCAGCTTCAGGTCCAACTTGTATAGCAAATCGAGATGCTCCTTCGGCCAACTGATCACCCAATCCGTTTCTGGCAACAATATCAGCTATTAGCTTTTTTATTATTTCTACCGAAACTCCCCCATCGAATTTTACCAGTCCTTCTTTTACCGCCCTGAAAAGAAACCCAATCGCCGCACCGGTCGATAATACGTCAAGGCCATATTCATCACAAAGATATTCCAATTTTGCTATATCTTCCGGATTATAAACTCTTAAATTGATACCAATAGCAAAAGTACTTTCATATTCAGGACCATGGGTGGTTACTTCCTGCTCTCCAAGTTTAATATTGCTTTTTCTGGCACAGCAGACTACACAGCCCGGACAGGCAAGATGATCCTGTTCTGTTTGTTGACTAAGATCAGCCGTCGATAAACCCTCAGTTAGAGAATATTGGTGCGAAAAATATTCCGAATCCAGTGTTCCAATTCTGGCATGAGAATCAAGAACCGAAGCCGTTCCGTGGACGGTAAAAGGTGTGTATCGATTTACACCTCTAGTCATTTCTCTTATCTCTCTGCTTATCCTATTTACAGCCTTCTGATCAGCTACCTCCGGTAGTTTACCTTTTTCAATGACAATGGCCTTCAAATTTTTACTGCCCATCACTGCCCCAAAACCTTGCCGGCCAAAAGTCCGGCCACCGGATTGTACCGAAGCGAATCTGACCTGATTTTCACCGGCAGGCCCGATGGAAATAATAGCAGGCTTTAATCCACTATGCTTGGTTTTCAAGATTTCTTCAGTAACGGAATTTGGAGTATCGGCCAAGTCAGAAGCATCATCCAAAAAGATGCCTTTTCTTGTTATAACCATCGTAGATAAATGGTCCGATTTTCCGGTTATGATTATGCCGTCATAGCCGGCAGCTTTTATTGCCGTGCCGATTAATCCCTGACTTATGGAACTACCCAATCTATCCGTCAATGGTGATAATCCCACTGCAACACAGGTACCGCTGCCCGGAAAATAACCAGTTAATGGCCCAGGGAAAAAGCCCAGACTGCTATTGGGATTCAATGGATCTAGCCTGATATTTGGTCGAAGGAGTAAATGTTTACCCAAAGCTTGTCCTCCTAAAAACCGGCGATAATCTTCCTGACTTGGATGAAGTTCGCCGGCCATACCTTTAGTCAGATCCACATGTAATACCCTTCTGTTTACTCCCATTATCCGTTCTTGAGGACCGACAGTTTCAATTGATCCATCAACATCCATTATTACTTGCTTTTCAAGACTCATAGCTAGAAAGCCATCAGTAATATAGTAAGAAAACTGGTTATTGTCAATTAAAATTAACTTATACTCCTGACAATTTCCACCCCGTTCAGGGAAAGATGATAGAGGAAAATTTTGTGAAGGTGCCTGCGGTCGTGAGGGAGGGCGCCGATTTTTTTTGCGGTCGAAACCGGCATGTCATAAGTCGCCACACAGTTTTCCGGCACTATCACTCTTCTTTTCAAATTGGCCGCATTGGCGGAAAGCCTCAGATGCATGGCGTGGGAATAGACGCAAAGATCCGTACAGTTGCCTACCATAATGAAAGTGTTTATTGCCGGATGTTTTTTCAGCCAGTCATCAAAACCGGTCTGGTAGGCAGGGCTGATGGAATTTTTCTCAAAGACGGTAAACCGGCCGGCAAAAGGCAACCCGGCGATCTCATCAATTGTTTCCGACTCCCCGCTGCCCTTCAAACAATGCGGCGGATAGGAGGTAAACTCCGGTGTTTCGGGATGATGGGTGTCCTGAAAAAGCAGGAAGTGTTTTATCCCCAGTTTATGGCTGTTCTGAAACAAAGACACAATCTCGGGTATTATCGCGGCAATATCGGGGCTGACCAAAGGACCGGTCGAACAAAAGCCTTTGACCATGTCGACCGAGACTAAAGCCGTTTTCCCGGAAACAATTTTTAAATCCTTAAAAGTTGCCGGTTTTAATCCTTTAAACCACTCATCCAGCCAATTTAGAAATTCCTGATTTCTCTTCATTTTCCTTTCCTCATTAAGACCAAATATACTCCCGAAGTCACTAGAATTGTCGGAATGGCTGCCGTCACCATTTCCCTCAAATTAGGCCAGGCAAAACTAAAAATCCAATAGCAGGCAACTCCGGAAACCAGGGAAATTATTCCCGCTTTATTCCAGCCCTTCTGATACCAGTAGCGGCCGCCGTTTTTCTTAAAAAGGTCATCACTGTAATGCCTCTTCTTAACGATAAAGTAATCTACCAAAGTGATCGTCCATAATGGCACTACCACCGCTCCGACAAAATCGAGAAAGAAGATATAAAAACCGATGAAATCCTTGGACAAAAGCGGAGTCAGCGACAAAATAACCGTAAAGAGAGACGAAAAGATCAGTAAGTGTTTCAAGCGGTACTGCTTTTTCTGAAAGATATTGGACAGTCCGAGCGATGAAGCGTATAAATTGGCGGCATTTGTCGTAATCGTCGCAAAAAAGACAACCAAAGCCGCCAGCCAGCCGAGACCCAAGGCAACCGAGGTGGCGCTGGGATCAGCCAGAAGCGGATTGAATCCTCCGGATGTCACCGCCAGGTAGACAACAGCCAATGCTCCGACCAAAAACCACCAGAATTGAGCAAGATTTGCTCCGATGAACGGTCCCCAGGTACCGGCTTTGGTTGTTTTGGAGAAGCGGGAAAAATCGCCGATAAACTCCCAGGTCCAGTTGTAGGCAATCAGTAGATCTGCCAAAAGCGCAAAAGTAATCGTGTAGGTAAACGGGCCGACGGCCGTCTTCAGCGCTTCGCCGGGGCGCCAGGCTAGTAATGAAAATGCGTTCCAATGTGTCAGGACAACATACGTTTGATAAAGACCCAGAACAAAGAAAAAAAGAGTGGCTATCCACTGGATGCGCTTCATCCATTCATGACCGGCAACTGCTGCCACTCCCTGGACAGCGCAGACTACTAGAATATATAAAAGCATAAACCTTAAATTGTTCGGGTCTAGATAGGATGGCCAACCCAGCCATAATTTGAAAATAAAAGAAAGGGCGATGGCTCCGATAAAAACATTAACCGCAGCCCAACCATAACCCATCACCAGATAAAAAACTGAAGGGACGATCGAACCGCGGATGCCGAACGCCGGCCGGACCAAAGCCATGGAGGATCCGCCTGTTTTTGCGGCAATCTCACCCAAATAAGCCCAGGGGATAAACGACAAAGTATTGACGATAAAGATCAAAATTAAAGCTCCGGCAATCCCCTGCCAGCCGGCTATCAAAGCTCCGTAAGTCCAGGCAGCCGGAAGGGAGGTTGCCGAAAACCAGAAAACCGTCTGGTCCCAAAAACTGAAGGTTTTCCCCTTTTTGTCAACCTTTTCAAAAGCTGAATATTCCATAATTTTTCCTCCTATAACTGCAGAATTTTTAATTTATAATTAGGTTTGAATTCCCGTCCGGCCTTGGCAATTTTTTCACCCTCAACTTCAACCACATCAGCCGTAAAATCATTTTCGCCGTGTATCAACCCAGAACCGACTCCGTATCCGTCGGCCGGCACTTTTTCTTTTGAGAATTCAGCGATTTTTTCCGGATAAAAGCCGCCGGAAACAATGATTTTCACTTTGCTAAACCCTTCTTTGTCCAAAGCTTCCCTTACTGTTCTGACCAGCTCGGCAGTGACCCCTTTCAACTTTTTGTTTTCGAGTGATTTGTCGGTCAGCTCCGCAGCCGTATCCAGCCTGACAGCCCAAAGTTTCTCTCCCAGCTTCCGGGCAACTGACAAACTTTCGCTTAGGCAATCATTATTAAAATCAACCAAAGCGATCAGGCTTTCCTCCGGGTAGTATTTATGAAAAAGCTCTGCTGTTTTCACTGTGTCTCCTCCGTAAACGGCAATCAGGGCATGCGGGATGGTGCCGACCGCATCTCTGCCGCTCCATACTGTCATTGCCTGGGTACAGACTGCCGATGCTCCGCCAATCTTGGCCGCGAAACCGTCTCCTTTCTGATTCAGAAAATAATCAAAGCGGTCGGCAAAAAAAATGATTGGCTTGCCCTCCGAATCGGAGGACTTACCACTGGCAGCTTCGACGCATTTCCGTGTATTGGTCGAAACCGATGTCCTTCGTGCAAGTATGCCTAAATAAATTGATTCCAGATGGGCAAAATAAGCATAAGGGCCTTTGATGTGCATTACGGTTTCCCAGGCTGACAGTCTGTCCCCGTCCCTTAAAGCCGAAACTTCCAACTCATTACTTTTGTCAACCCACTTCGCCTCGCCGGAGTCCCGATTTAATCGGGACGAAGGCGGGTCAAAATACCCTGTTGCTTCCTTCAGTAATTCCCGTACTTCCGCTATACCCGCCAGGATCGAGCCTTCTTTTTTCTGGAAAATCTGCATGGTTACCTTCTTTAAATTGCCCTCCCCAAGAAGAATTTCTTTACTGCGGTTGAAATAAACTGCCGTATAATATCCCCGTCTGATCTTTTCAATTGTATCTTGAGAAAAGTACTTCATTTCATATAGTGTAATACTTACACTAAGTATTCACTAAATATACACCAAGTATTGCTCAAAATTCAAGTGGAATAAGAAACTCCTGGGAGGTGGCAGGCTGGAACGAAGTTTTCTCCTGGGACGGTGGCCCCGACGCATCGGGGACTCCTCCCGGGTGAAAACGCATTCAGGAGAAAACCTTGATCATCATAGGGTTGCGGTGGCGGAACGAGTACATTCTGGCCGGTCTGGCTTTGAGGCCGGTTTTCTGCTTGCCGCTTAAGCGTAAAAGGCTTAAAGAGAGCATTTTACGGCGGAAATTCCTTTTATCCAAATTCTTGCCCAGGATGGCTTCATAAATTTTCTGCAGTTCCGACAACGTAAACTCCTTCGGCAGCAGGCTGTAAACGACATTGGTGTATTCAAGTTTCCATCTTAAACGCTGGACGGCATAGCCGATAGCCGAATATTCAGCCGTGTTTTTTGAGAGATGTTCATAAGAAATAAAAGATTGCTTATGGCTTTCCTTTATCTGGTCGGAGGGCAGAAGATAGAAATAAATTATATCTACCCGGGTATCATGTTCGACCGGATGGGAAAAAGTATAGAGCTGTTCCAGATAACCCTCCTCTATCTTCTCCGCTGTCACCTCCTGGACGATTTTTTTAGCAATAGAGTTTAATGAAGATGAAGAAGAAATAGGCAGCTGCGACAATCTACCTGCCGGCAGATAAAGATGCAGCTGTTGATTGATGACTGAAAAAATGACGACTTTGACTCGAACACTGCCTGCCATAATTTATTAATAAATTATACAATGCTTCAGGGATTGTTGAACTTTCCCTCCTTTCGTATTATACATATAATACCAAACGAAACTTTATGTTAAAAAATATTTTCCTCAAATCAGGAGTTGCCAAAGAACTATTACAGTATCTCTGGAAAGAGCGCCTGTGGTGGATGATACCCATGATAACCGTCTTAATTCTCCTGGGGGTTTTAATGTTTTTTGCCCAAAGCTCACCGGCCGCTCCCTTTATCTATACACTTTTTTGAAATGGGGCTTATCCGTAACTTATGGTCTGCCTGGAAAAAACTGGCCCATAAAATCGGCGTTTTCCAGTCCAAAGTAATACTCTCTGTATTCTATCTTCTCCTGTTACCCTTCGGCTTTCTCTTTTCTTTTTTCAAAGACGCCCTCAAAATGAAAATGGAAAGAAAAAGCACCTGGGAAGATAAAACATCCCAATCGGAAACAATAGCTGAATTACGACAGCAATATTAATACAATTAATAAACACCTCGGACGGTGGCAGGCTGAAGCAAAGCGTAAGCCATGACTCCTCCGAGGTGAAAAACATGAACATTTTAGGCATTTCCTGCTACTACCATGATGCGGCCGCCGTCCTGATTTCAGACGGCCGGATTCTAGCCGCCGCCGAGGAAGAGCGTTTCAGCCGCAAAAAGCATGATGCAGGCTTTCCCAAAAAAGCCATTGACTATTGTTTGGAGGCAGATGCCCTCTCCTCCAGCGATCTTGATTATGTGGTTTTTTATGAAAAACCCTTCCGCAAATTCCACCGCATCCTGATTTCCTCTCTCTCCACCTACCCCCGCTCGTACGCATCTTTCAGAGAAGCTATGAGGCTTTGGATGACCCAGAAACTGTGGATCAAAAGCGAAATAGCTTCGTATTTAAAACTGCCTGAAGATAAAATTTTCTTTTCGGAGCACCATCTGTCCCATGCCGCTTCAACATTCTACCCTTCGCCTTTTAAGGAAGCGGCCATCATGACTGTTGACGGCGTCGGTGAATGGGCAACCGCATCCTACTCCTTCGGTTCCGGAAATAAAATTAAATTACTCAAAGAGATCAATTTTCCTCGGAGTATCGGCCTTCTTTATTCCGCCTTCACTGCTTTTTTAGGTTTTGAGGTCAATGAGGGCGAATGGAAAGTCATGGGACTGGCTCCCTACGGCAAACCCAAATACCAAAAAGAGATTTGGCAGACTGTTAAAATGAACGGGGACGGCAGCTTTAAGATTAATTTTGACTATTTCTCCTTCCACTACTCTGACCGCTATTCTTTTTCCAAAAAGCTAGTCAGCCTGCTCGGGCCGCCGCTTGATCCTGAAAAAGCCCACCTATCTTCCTCCCGCTCAGCTGATATTGCCGCCTCAATCCAGGCTGTGATCGAGGAGCTTCTTCTGAATATGGCTAGAAATCTTAAAAAAATAACCTCATCCGATAATCTCTGCCTGGCCGGAGGTGTAGCCCTTAACTCGGTGGCCAATTACCGCCTGTTGGAGGAATCCGGCTTTAAAAACATCTTTATCCAGCCGGCCGCCGGCGATTCCGGCGGAGCTTTAGGCGCATCCCTTTACCTTTATCATCATGTCTTGAACCGGCTTAATCGGACAGGCATGAAACACGCTTACTTAGGGCAGGAATTTGACGGGGGGAAAATCTTGCACTATCTGCAAATCAACCGTTTCCCCTACCGCAAGCTGGCAGACAAACAGTTAGTCGATTATTGCGCCGGACAAATTAAAAAAGGCAAAGTCATCGGCTGGCTTCAGGGCCGTTTTGAATGGGGCCCGAGAGCTCTGGGCCACCGCAGCATCCTGGCTGATCCCAGGAATCCGAAAATGAAGGATATCATTAATGCCAAGGTCAAATTCCGCGAGGCTTTCCGTCCCTTTGCCCCTTCCGTTCTGGCCGAGAAGGCCACAGAGGTCTTTGACTTATCAGCCTTAAAACACCCCGGGGGTGGCAAGCTGAGCTTGCGAAGCTCTGACTCCCCTGGGGTGAATTTAACAGATCACTTCCCTCTCCGCTTTATGCTCTACGTCGTGCCTGTCCGGCCCTTCTGGAGAAAAAAAGTCCCGGCTGTCACCCATGCCGACAATACCGCCCGGCCTCAACTGGTCTACAAAGATTCCAATCCCCTCTATTACAGCCTCATTTCCGCTTTTCATAAGAAGACCGGAGTTCCCCTCCTCCTCAACACTTCCTTCAACCTCAAAGGCGAGCCGATCGTCGCCTCCCCCGAAGATGCCTACTCCACCTTCATTAGAAGTGGCATAGATATTTTGGTAATGGGTAATTTTATCTGTGAAAAATAAATCCTGGCTTGCCCCGCGAAGCCTTGGCGAAGTGGGGTCATGGGAAACTACATCTGCGAGAAGTGAAATCAATGTATTGCAAAGCAATTTCTTACGCTGTGGACGGCACCGTATCAAAAACGGTTGGTAAAAGTATAACATAGCATTGTCCTTACCGGCTAAACACCGTATACATGGGGCATATGAAGAAATATAAATGCCCCGGGTGTTTATCAACCAGGAATGTCATCA
>Ga0209542_10000205_pt1 | contig 148668 bp, 112 predicted proteins | sample RifCSPhighO2_01_FD_184028 | JGI IMG/M metagenome (GOLD analysis project Ga0209542, IMG submission 184028) | Soil microbial communities from Rifle, Colorado - Rifle CSP2_plank highO2_0.1 (SPAdes) (version 2) | ecosystem: Environmental > Terrestrial > Deep subsurface > Rock core/Sediment ... | reverse complement strand
ACTTGTAAACTCGACCAGTCGAATGCGACGTTTACCATTGTAGCAGCAACGCCTTTATTACTTTCACCGAATGGTGGTGAGAATATCAAGGCTGGTTGTTATACACAAATTACCTGGGATCCAACCCGATTCTACACAAATGTACGCATTGACTATTCAGCTGATGGTGGAACTACCTGGAATAATCTGACAACGAGTTATTCCAATGGCGGATCGTATGACTGGCTGGTGCCACACAATTATGGTTCCAACTACCTGATCAAAATTGCCAATATCACCGACTTGCTGACGTATGATGTGAGTGATGCGGTTTTCTTGGTAGTGAACCCGATCCAGGTAGTAACTCCGAACGGTGGCGAAACACTTTATGGCTGTTCTTCTTACAATATTACATGGACCAGCGGTTGTCAGTCACAATTCCGCTTACATTATTCAATTGATAACGGGACTACCTGGATTTCAATTGCGAATCCTAACTACACAGGCGGTACCCAAAGCTATACATGGACCGTTCCGAATGGAGTCAACAGCTCACAAGCGCTGATTCGTGTCTCTGATTTTGCTAATGCAGCGGTATTGGATGTGAGCAATGCTAATTTTACCATCGCACCGAGCAATGATATCACGGTTACTGCGCCCAATGGCGGAGAAATCTTAAACGCGCTTACTTCAACGACCATCACCTGGACCAACCTACCTTCGGTTTCAGGGTTGTACAACGTCCAATATTTCAACGGCAGTTCATGGGTAACGCTTGCGAGCAATATTTCAGGAAACTCTTATAATTGGAACATACCGAATGTTCCGGCAACAACCTGTTTGGTGCGTGTAATTGATGCCGTAAACACTTGTAAACTCGACCAGTCGAATGCGACGTTTACCATTGTAGCAGCAACGCCTTTATTACTTTCACCGAATGGTGGTGAGAATATCAAGGCTGGTTGTTATACACAAATTACCTGGGATCCAACCCGATTCTACACAAATGTACGCATTGACTATTCAGCTGATGGTGGAACTACCTGGAATAATCTGACAACGAGTTATTCCAATGGCGGATCGTATGACTGGCTGGTGCCACACAATTATGGTTCCAACTACCTGATCAAAATTGCCAATATCACCGACTTGCTGACGTATGATGTGAGTGATGCGGTTTTCTTGGTAGTGAACCCGATCCAGGTAGTAACTCCGAACGGTGGCGAAACACTTTATGGCTGTTCTTCTTACAATATTACATGGACCAGCGGTTGTCAGTCACAATTCCGCTTACATTATTCAATTGATAACGGGACTACCTGGATTTCAATTGCGAATCCTAACTACACAGGCGGTACCCAAAGCTATACATGGACCGTTCCGAATGGAGTCAACAGCTCACAAGCGCTGATTCGTGTCTCTGATTTTGCCAACGCTGCGGTGTTGGATGTGAGCAATGCGAATTTCAACATCGCGCCAAGCAATGATATTACGGTTACTGCGCCTAATGGTGGGGAAATGATCAATGCGCTTACGACTACCACGATTACCTGGACTAATCTTCCTTCGGTTTCAGGATTGTACAATGTGCAGTATTTTAACGGTAGTTCATGGGTATCACTTGCCACCAACATTTCGGGCAATTCTTACAACTGGAGCGTTCCAAATCTTCCTGCAACAACTTGCCTGGTTCGCGTGATCGATGCGGTGAATACCTGTAAGCTCGATCAGTCGGATGCGACGTTTACCATCGTAGCGGCAACACCATTATTGCTTTCACCGAACGGAGGTGAGAATATCAAAGCGGGTTGTTATACTCAGATTACCTGGGATCCGACCCGTTTTTACACCAATGTACGCATTGATTATTCAGCTGATGGCGGAACTACCTGGAACAATCTTACAGCGAGTTATTCCAATGGTGGATCGTATGACTGGCTGGTGCCGCACAATTATGGTTCCAACTACCTGATTAAAATTGCCAATATCACCGACTTACTGACGTATGATGTGAGTGATGCGGTTTTCTCGGTGGTGAATCCTATCCAGGTAGTAACTCCGAATGGTGGTGAAACACTTTACGGTTGTGCTCCTTACACGATTAGCTGGACAAAAGGTTGTCAGTCACAATTCCGTTTGCATTATTCCATTGATAACGGAGCCAACTGGATTTCGATTGCCAATCCTAACAACACGGGAAGTACAACACAAACGTATGCATGGACCGTTCCGAATGGTATCAACAGTTCGCAAGCGTTGATTCGCGTTTCTGATTTTGCCAACGCTGCGGTTTTGGATATGAGCAATGCCAATTTCACCATAGCGCCAAGCAATGATATTACGGTTACCGCACCCAATGGCGGGGAAATCCTGAACGCACTTACATCTACAACCATTACCTGGACCAACCTTCCTTCAGCTTCGGGGTTGTATAATGTACAGTATTTCAACGGCAGTTCATGGGTAACACTTGCGAGCAATATTTCGGGCAATTCTTACAATTGGACAGTGCCGAATGTTCCTGCGACGACTTGCCTTGTTCGGGTTATTGATGCGGTGAATACCTGTAAATTGGATCAGTCGAATGCAACGTTTACTATTTTAGCGGCAACCCCGTTATTGCTTTCACCGAACGGAGGTGAGAATATCAAGGCCGGTTGTTACACGCAAATTACCTGGGATCCGGCTCGTTTTTACACCAATGTGCGCATCGATTATTCAGCTGATGGCGGAATTACCTGGAACAACCTTACGGCCAGCTATTCCAATGGCGGCTCGTATGACTGGCTGGTGCCGCACAATTACGGTTCTAATTACCTCATCAAAATTGCTAATATCACCGACTTGCTGACCTATGATTTGAGCAACGCGACATTCTCTGTTGTGAATCCGATCCAGGTGCTGACTCCTAACGGTGGCGAAACGCTTTACGGATGTTCTTCTTATAACATCACATGGACCAGCGGTTGTCAATCGCAATTCCGCTTGCATTATTCGATTGATAACGGGACTACCTGGAATTCGATTGCAAACCCGAATTATACAGGTGGCACACAAAGTTATACCTGGACAGTTCCAAATGGTATTAACAGCTCACAGGCATTGATCCGCGTTTCGGATTTTTCCAATGCAGCCGTATTAGATGTAAGTAATACCAATTTCACTATAGCACCAAGCAACGATATTGTGGTAACATCGCCGAATGGCGGAGAAACCTTCCAGGGATTGAGTACACAAATGATTACGTGGACCAATCTTCCGTCTGCTTCGGGCTTGTACAATATTCAGTATTTCAACGGAAGTTCATGGGTAACAGCAGCGTCGAACGTTTCGGGGAATGCCTACAACTGGACTGTTCCGAATGTACCAGCAACAACGTACCTGGTTCGTGTAATTGATGCGGTAAATACATGTAAACTCGATCAGTCGAATGCCACGTTTACTGTTACTCCAGCCACACCGATTGTACTCACACCGAATGGTGGAGAATCTATTTATGCGGCAACGAATTACAACATTACGTGGAATAGCGCCACTTATTATTCGACTGTTCGCATCGATTACTCAACCGATAACGGATTCTCCTGGAATACGGTAGTCGCCAGTACGTCCAATAGCGGATCGTATAGCTGGTCGGTTCCGAACGTAGCTTCTACGCAATGCCTGGTGAAAGTGAGCAATACGGCAAACCTGATGGTCAATGATGTCAGCAATGCGGTGTTCCAGATTAAACCTGCCGTTCGGATCATCACACCAAACGGAAGCGACGGCATCACGGAATGGGGCGGATGTACGGTTACTTCGATCACTTTCGATCATACACCGGCTTACAGCACCTGGAATATCAAGTATTCCCTGAATGGCGGTGCTACCTGGGTTACAGTGATCAACAACTGGTCGCAAACAGCCAATCCGGCAACGTATAACTGGAACATTCCGAATACATCTTCGTCACAGGTACTTGTAAAAGTAGAACCTGCCTTGAATGTCAGTTATGCCGATGTAAGCGATGCGCCGATTACGATCAGTAAACCGGTAATTATCGTGCAGCCTAATTTCGGTGGAATTATGCAGGTGGGATCGACTTACAACATCAGCTGGATCTCTGACGGTATTTCCAATCTGTACGATATTTTCTTCTCGGACAACGGTGGCTCAACCTGGTCTACGGTTGTGATGGGATACAATACATCTACGAATACCTATCCGTGGACAGTTCCGAACGCAGCGTCAACCAACTGTCTGATCCGTGTGCGCGACAATATCAATTCCTGTAAGGAAGACACCAGCAACGTACCATTTACGATTAGCAATGTGGCACCTGCGCTCACGGTACTTTCACCGAATGGTGGCGAAAATCTCAGTGGTTGTAATGATCAGCTGATTACCTGGGCCGAATTGTCTCCGCACGGCACATACGATTTACATTATTCCACCAACAGTGGTAGTACATGGATTCCCATTGAGTTGAATTATGCCACGGGAAGTATGTCTTATCAATGGGTGGTTCCTAACATCAACGCTCCGTCGGTATTGATACGAGTGAAGGCTACAGGAACAGCCATTGAAGACCTGAGCGATGCGCTTTTAAGTATTTCACCCGGTAATCTGGTGGTAACAACAAACGATGTTACGGTTTGTGGTGGAACACCTGTGCAATTGAACGCTACAGGAGCTTCTACCTATAGCTGGAGTCCGACTGTAGGGTTGAGTGATCCGCTGATCGCTAATCCGGTTGCAACACCTACTGTTACTACGACTTATATCGTGGAATCGGTCAACGGAACGTGTACGCTTACGGATTCGGTAACGATCACCACCAATTCTTCTGGAGTTGTTCCGGTGAGCGTTGCGATTGCCGCTTCTCCTGTTTCGACGATTTGTACAGGAACAAGCGTTACGTTTACGGCAACCCCGGTAAATGAAGGCAGTACGCCGTCTTATCAATGGATGCTTAACGGAGCACCAGCCGGCACCAATAGCAATACGTATGTAAATGCTTCGCTTTCGGATAATGACCAGGTTCAGGTCGTATTGACTTCCAACCAGGCATGTGTCACCGGCAATCCGGCATCATCAAATATTATTGTGATGGATGTGGAATCAAGTGCCACGCCTTCGGTTTCTGTCAATGCTTCCGCTACAAACATTTGTACCGGAACAAATGTGACATTTACTGCAATTCCGGTCAACGGAGGCAGTAATCCAGCCTATCAATGGCTTGTAAACGGCTCGAATGTTGGAGCGAATTCTGCGATTTATTCGTCAGCTTCATTAAATAATACGGATGTGGTAACGGTTACCATGACTTCCAATTCTGTTTGTGCAATCGGCGGACCGGTTACAAGTACCGGAATTACCATGACTGTTGGAATGATCCCGGCACAGCCATTGGCTATTTCAGGTAGCGCTTCGGTTTGTGAAGGAACCGGTGTTTCGTATTTCGTTGCTCCGGTTGCCGGCGCTTTATCTTATGATTGGATCTTGCCTGCAGGTTGGAGTGGAACGAGCACCACCAATTCTATCAATTGCATTGCTACTTCTTCGGGAGGATTCGTTACCGTTTCAGCGTCGAATACCTGTGGCAGCAGTCCGCTTCAAACGTTGGGAATAACGACGCATTCACTACCAGTGGTCAGTGCAAATGCTTCTGTCGCTTCTTTATGTGCAGGACAACCATTGACACTTACGGGAACCGGAGCAAGTTCGTATAACTGGGACAACAGCGTCAGCAATGGCGTGGTGTTTAATCCGCTGGTTACAACAACGTATACTGTTACGGGAACCGACATCAATGGCTGTACAGACAACGATCAGATTACAGTTACTGTAAATGCGCTACCGAATGTAATGGCGAATACTACTGCATCCGCAGTTTGTTCAGGAAACCCGATCACGCTTTCGGGTAGCGGTGCAACAAGTTATGTGTGGAACAATGGCGTAACGAACAATGTTTCATTTGTTCCTTCCGCAACCACCACTTATACCGTAACGGGAACAGATGCTGCGGGATGTTCTAATTCTACCGGAGTTACTGTAACAGTTAACAATTCACCGCTCGTTCAGGCAGGAAACGATCAAACGGTTTGTCAGGGAACAGCTGTCACGCTTGCTGGTTCGGGAGCCAGTTCCTATACATGGGATAACGGCATCACGAATAATACGCCGTTTACTACGATGGCTACTGCAACATATATTGTTACGGGAACAGACGGAAATGGCTGTACGGATAAAGATACGGTTGGGGTAAATGTGAATACGTCGCCAACAGTAACAGCGAGTGCAACTGCAGCAGCTATTTGTATCGGAACACCTGTGACTTTAACCGGAAGCGGGGCAACTTCTTATAGCTGGAACAACGGAGTGATAAACAACAATGCGTTTTCTCCTTCTGCTACGCAAACCTATACCGTGACCGGAACAGATGGAAACGGTTGTACCGATACTGACCAAATTACAATTTCAGTGAATGGGTTGCCAACTGTTGTTGCGAATGCAACTTCAACCAACTTATGTCCGGGATCACCGGTAACGTTAACAGGTTCAGGTGCCAATTCCTATACCTGGAGTAACGGCGTTTTAAACGGTGTAGCAATTACTCCGGCAGCTACAACCAATTACACGGTTACGGGCACGGATGCCAATGGATGCTCCAATACGGCCCAGGTTACAGTGAATGTATTTAGTACACCTTCGGTTCAGGCAGGAAATGACCAAACGGTTTGTGAAGGAACAGCTGTTACACTTGCAGGATCAGGAGCAAATTCATATACCTGGGACAATGGAATTACAAATAATACAGCGTTTACCGCAATGAATACAACAACGTATATTGTTACGGGAACCGATGGAAACGGTTGTACAGATAAAGACACGGTGATTGTGAATGTTAACGTGGCACCTGTCGTAACGGCATCTTCATCAGCTTCTGCGGTTTGTATCGGCACACCAGTTACTCTAAACGGAAACGGTGCGACTTCTTACACCTGGAATAACGGTGTTACGAACAATAGCGCGTTTTCTCCTTCTGCAACACAAACGTATACGGTTACCGGGACAGATGGAAACGGCTGTACGGATACCGATCAGATTACTGTTTCAGTGAATGCCTTACCGAATGTAGCGGCCAATGCAACCGATACCGATTTGTGTGCCGGTGAAAATGTGATTCTTACCGGTTCAGGTGCCAATAATTATAGCTGGAACAACGGCGCGTTGAACGGAGCAGCTTTTGTACCTTCTTCGACCACTACATATACTGTAACAGGAACGGACGCTAACGGCTGCAGCAATACCAGCCAGGTCACAGTGAATGTCAATGCGCTTCCGGTGATTGAAACCAGCGGAACAGCTACAATCTGTGAAGGAACTTCAGCTTCGATCACAGCGTCGGGTGGTTTAACGTACAGCTGGAACAACGGCGCCGGAAACGGAACTACTGTTAATGTTTCTCCTGCATCAACTACGGTTTATACAGTTACAGGAACCGATATCAACGGCTGTACGGATACTGATTTGTTTGCAGTAACCGTAGTTCCTGCACCGGTTATTTCAATCGGGGGAGATGAAGCTATTTGCGAAGGCGGATCGGTTGCGATTACAGCTTCCGGAGCAACAACATTGAACTGGGACAACGGAGCGGGATCAGGAACTTCCGTGACTGTATCTCCGGTTGCAACCACAGTTTATACGGTAACGGGAACCGACGGAGCTTGTTCGGCAACGGCGCAGGTTACGGTTACGGTCAACGAACTTCCAACGATTACCACGAGCGGAACTTCACCGGTATGTGAAGGAGAAAGTGTTTCGCTGACAGCTGCCGGTGGGGTAAGCTATGACTGGGATAACGGAGCAGGATCAGGTTCACCTGTTCTGGTAACACCGGCATCATCGGTAACATACACCGTAACCGTAACAGATGCCAACGGATGTGTGAACACGGATCAGATTTTTGTAGAAGTAAATCCGGCGCCGACTCCTGTGATTACCAATAACGCTGGTGTTTTACAAACCGGAAATTACACGACTTATCAATGGTATGTCAACAACAGCCCGACTCCGGGTGCTACCAGTCAAACGTGGACGTATACCGAGAACGGAGATTATTATGTGGTAGTAACTGACGGAAACGGTTGTACGGGAACTGCTGCCGAAATCACCATTTCTGATGCGTCGCTGGCAGAAGCCGACGAGCATGGAATTGTGTGTTATCCGAATCCGGCAACGAATCATCTTTCCATTCAATTCGGTGATTTGGCCGGAGAGAAAACGGTCCGATTGTTCGACCTTTCCGGAAAACTGGTGTTGGAAACAACTACGCAGGAAATGCTAATGACAATCGATTTGGAAGTAGCAACCGGTTATTACACCGTGGTAATCAGCGCTGAAGGACAACAATTGGAGTTGAGCAAAAAGCTCATTGTGCAGAACTAGAAATTAGTACGAAATAATAAGAACGAAAGGGTGTCGAAAGGCATCCTTTTTGTGTTTTTGATGATGGAATTGATTTACCGGTTGTGATTTTATAATAGTTTTGACAAAACATACTCACATGAAGCAAACGCCCAACATCCAACAATTCTTCGCTGGCAAATCAGCACACACGATCCAACTTTTTGATCATTTCGTGGAACGTTTTGCAACAATTGGTGAATTGAAAGTGGAACCCACAAAAACGATGATCGGCATTTCCAACGATCACAAGCGCATTGCATGGGTGACACAACTCGGGAAAAACTTCATTCATGTTGTCTTTCCGTTCGATCAGGTGTACGAGGATAATCTGTGCTTTCAGAAAATTGCACAGGTCCCGGGAAGTAATCAGTACAATCATCATTTCCGGATGTTGGAAACGGATGATGTGAACGAAGAAGTGATGGCATTTATGCGAAAAGCGTATTTGTTATAGAAGGAAAATGTTTGCTTAGAACGAAAATTCTGGTCGTGATTGCAAAACCGACACGAGGATCCATGAAGGAGTGAGCGTCAATTTTTCGCCTGTTTGACGAGGAGGAACGACGAGGAGTTTAAGGAAAATTAGCGAATGATCTGCTAATGGATCGTGTGTTTTGCCACGACATGCATTTTTTGTTACTTTTTGTTGCTTTGGACAAAAAGTAAAGAGATTTTTACCAGCCCAAATACGCACACATATCCAACTCAAACGTCTGCTCTGATCCATCATCAAAATAAATGGTCACAATCACGTTTTGCAAACAACCCCATCCGGTGTATTCTGCTCTAAAGTCATTCGCTGCGTCGGTTGATGTAAGATACGGCTGTTTAAAGCTGTCGTGATTCCGGTCATAGACCACTTTTGTGATCCGGTCGCTGATTTGATCGATGCCCCGCAACTCAACGCGGAATTTATAATTATCGGCTTTATCGGTTGAATAGGCAGTCACAACCGGCTCAATTTCCACTTCCGAAAGGTCATACTCGTAATCGTCTTCTAATTCCAGCGTTTGTACAATAATATCGCAGCCGTCGAAGGCAAATGTAAGCGATGATCCGTCTTCGAAATAGACTTCGGCCTCCATGTCCTCAATACAACCGTAACCTTCATACGAAGTTTGGAAATAAGGACCTTCGGAAACAGTTACGTACTTGTTTTTAAACGAAGAATGATTGTAGAAATATACCACTTCGGTCACTAATGGCAACACTTCATCGCTGATGACAAAACCGAATGAATAATAATTACGGCCTTCGCGGACTTCTTCGCTGTAACCATACATCCCGAAGTTGTCTTCCGAAACATCAGAAATGCTGTTATCGTCAACAGGATCCGGATCAATAACCGGATCTACAACAGGTTCATCTTCCATGGAATAGTTTTTTTCCACTACATAACCTTCGTTGACCATGGTGCGGAAAGACGCGTAATCGATCCATACAAAACCACCGGTTCCCCAAGCCGATCCCCAGGAATTCATCACTTTTACAGCGCCTTTTAAATCATCGTAACCAACAGCCAGCATTGCATGGTAACCGCCTTTATAGTTTCCACTGTTCCAGGTAAATACATCATTGTCTGTCTTGTTTTTGTAATTCTGGAAAGCTTTGTCGGTATAGGCAGCGATCACAATCGGAATTCCTTGCGAGAGGTAAGTTTTTACCTCTGTCATGTTGTTGATGTCTTCTACCCGGAACCAGTTTTTGATGGTGTAGGTGGAAGCGTATGATTTGAGATCGGCAGACGGTTTTACACAACTTTCGGGATCATATCCGAAATAACTCAACGGAACGTTCCCGGAGGTTTTCATAAAATCCAAAGCGCTGGTAATATAAGTACCATTTGTGCAATCTCCCTGGCGAATATTCTGATAAACATAGGAAGGGCTGAAGGTGGTATTCGCTTCCGTCAAACTCCATCCGTTTACCCGCGCCTGGTAAAAAGACATGAGCGCATAACCGGTAGCCCATGCGGTACACGACGGCTGACTTCCCTGGTTTCCCGGAGTGGGGAAGTAGAACTCGGGAATCACAGACGTTACTGGCAAACTGCTGCGCTCGGATGCACCCGCAAGCATTGGTGGTGCTGGAAGTTTTTCGTATTGATCTTCCGGAAGCGGAATGAGTCCCTGTCCGAAAGCAGCACTACTTATAAGCAATACCAGGCCGAAGAATAACTGTTTCATAATACGTGAATATAGAGTGGTGAAAGATGATTAACAGATTTATGCTGTCTGTTTATTGAAAAACCGTGATGGATGAACAGAAGCTGCAACATTGCAGATAACGTAGTAAGCGTAGATCGTTTCATTTCTGATTTTGTTAGACAATGTTACTCCAAATTTCTTTCATAAATGGTGCCATAAATGAAATTTGTTTTGGGATATAGAATACTCTTTAGGATGAGGTGTAACAGCCGCTGGTCAATACGCTATTTTTCCCACGAATGAACCAATAATGGTCTATTTTATTTGCCACAGATGTCTCAGATGTTCACAGATAAAATAAATGTATCAAATACTGTACGCATGCGTACAGTAAAATCTGTGAACATCTGAGACATCTGTGGTAAGACTGAAGTGTGTTGGTCAGGTATGGCTTCCCGGTTTAATAAATCGCGGGAATTATTGACTTATCAGATCTTTACTTAGCCCATACACCGTATAACTAATCATCAAAACCAGCATCAAAATCGCCACAATACTGATCACCGGAATGTTTTTAATATTCCCCGGAATTCGGAACGGACGTTTCAGATTGGGTTGTTTTATGCGAAGGTAGATTACCGTCAGATTGATGATAATGAAGGTGATGAAAACAAAGAAATTGGTAATCAGCGCTACTTTTTCAACCTTTCCGATCAATGAGAAAGCCGCAGCAACCAATGCTGCTACGATCAGCGCATATACCGGCGTTCTTCTGTTGGGCAACACTGTTCCAAGGAACCGGAGTTTGTTTTTTTCTTTTCCGATACTGTAAAGAACTCTGGAAGCGCCAAGCATATTCGATAATAGGGAATTGGAAGTAGAAAATAGTGCTACGATGGCAATAATCATCGCGCCGTTGTGCCCGAACCGCTTTTCGACCACCGTTGATAACGGGCTGTCAGATTCTGCCAGTTCCTGGAACGGGATCATACTGATCACAGTCAACGCTACACATGTATACAAAATCATCACCACAATGGCAGAAATAAAAAGCGCTTTCGGGATATTCTTTTCAGGTTTTTTGGTTTCTTCGGCCAGTTTTACAGCGTCTTCAAAACCGGTGAACGCGAAAAAACAAAGTGCAGCCCCGGCAATTAAACCGTGTATGCCATTCTCGGGCATTTCAACGTAACTGACGTCTCCCACAGCCGGACTTGCAGCGTAAATGACAAAGATCAATCCAGCCGTTTCCAGAAGGGTAAAAACAATATTCACCACAGATGATTGCCTGATTCCAAGAAGGTTTATCCCCAGGATAAGCCCGATAATGATTAACGCCGCGATTTGTTGTGGAAAATCCAGCAGGTGGGATAAATATCCGGCAAAACCGATTGAAATAGTCGCCGAAGAAATAATACTGCTCAAGGCTACCATTGTTCCGACTACATAGGCCCATTTTAAGTGGATACTTTCTCTGACGTACGAATATTCTCCACCGGCTTTCGGAAAAACCGATACCAGTTCAGCGTAGGCAAATAACGAAAGCAAAGCGGTAAACGCAGCAATCATAAAAGAGATCCATAACGTATTGCCACTTGCTCCGGCAGCTTTACCGATTACTGTATAAATTCCCGCACCAAGGATCACACCCGAGGCAAAGAAAACAACTTCTGCCAGGTTCAATGTTCGTTTCAGTTCTGCCATATCGTTTCAATTAATTCTCACTTCTTCTAAGAAACTGAATTCCCAATGGCATTAAGTAACAATCGCCAGAGAACAAGGTGCGTTAAACGTAATGGAACCCCTGTTTGAGCACAGTCATCGGTTATCCGCGAAGAGGATCAACGCTAATGACGTTTGCGAGTTGGGGTGAGATAGTTTAACAAGCCGTAGTTCTCAAGATTGGTACTTACAGCCTTGACTTTTTGGTTCTTTTTTGTCAAGAAAAAAGAACGGGTAAATTCATTATGGTTGCCCATGCCCACCGCTAGCCCCATAAATCTGTCCGTTTGAAAAACTCGAGTTATCCGAAGCAAGCTGCACATAAATAAACGCAAGCTCTGCGGGTTGTCCCGGCCGGCCAAGCGGAGTGTGCCCGCCAAACTTTGTGAGTTTTTCCTGTGTTGCTCCGCCGCTTACCTGCAATGGAGTCCAGATTGGGCCGGGCGCAACACCATTTACTCGAATGCCTTTTGGCCCGAGCTGTTTTGCCAGCGATTTCACATAGTTTGTCGTTGCGGCTTTGGTCTGCGCATAATCGTATAAATTCTCTGAAGGATCCGTTGCTTCTACAGAAGATGTTCCGATGATCACAGCGCCTGGTTTCAAATGAGGAAGTGTGGCTTTTATCGTCCAGAACGGTGCGTAAATGTTCGTTTTCATGGTTGCATCGAATTCTTCTGATGAAATATCCAAAATCGATTCATAGGTCTGTTGCCGGGCTGCGTTATTTACCAGGATATCCAACCCGCCAAGCGCCTCAACTGCCTTTGCAACCATTTTCTTACAGAATTCCTCGCTGCGGAGATCTCCTGGAATTGCCACTGCTTTTCGCCCTTCTGCTTCAATGAGCTGAATCACTTCACGTGCGTCTTCTTCCTCGTTCGGGAAATAATTGATCGCTACATCGGCACCTTCTCTTGCATAAGCGATTGCAGCTGCCCTGCCCATGCCCGAATCACCACCCGTGATGAGTGCTTTACGGCCGTTCAGCAACCCTGAACCTTTGTAACTTTTTTCGCCGTGATCAGGAACAGGATCCATTTTACAGGCAAGTCCCGGCCAGGGTTGTTTTTGTTTTTTAAACGGCGGTTTCGGATGCTTTTTCATCGGATTTTTCAACGCTTTTGAAGCTGATTGCTTACTGCCTTTTTTGTTTTCCTTACTCATCTTAGTCGGTTTTAGTTCGTATAAAAATTGTGCGGATTTATTCTTCTTCTCCCAATAAAGTTTCCAGTTTCGCAAGCGCTTTTCCAATATCGGCGCCTTTTCCGAGGACTCCTTTCCAGAGATCTCCCTTTTTTTTCAATCGTTCATGGATCGTGAAAATCGTGAAGTCTTTCGGATCGAGTTGGTCGTTGACTTCGTCCCATTCAAGCGGAGTAGAAACGGTTGCTCCTGGTTTAGGACGGGCACTGTAAGCTGCTGCTATGGTTTGTCCTTTCCGGTTTTGCAGAAAGTCAATATAGATCTTGTCTACCCGTTTGGAGACTGTACGTTCGATGCTTGTGGTTTCCGGTAACTGATGCTGAACAGCGGTCGCAAGCAATTCGCCGAAGAGTTTGATTTCGTCGTACGTATAACGTTTTTTCAACGGGATATACACGTGCAGGCCAGTAGCGCCGCTGGTTTTACAAAATGTTTCGATCCCGATTTCCGTGCATACTTCCCTGATTTTTAACGCAGTTTGAACCACTTCTTTGAAGCCGATATTGCCCGGATCAAGGTCCATGATCATGTAATCAGGGTAGTCGGGACGGTCATACAAACTGTGCCATGGATTGATCTCAATACAGCCGAGATTGACCATGTACACCAGTGTTGCTTCGTTGTCACAGATGAGGTAATCCAGGTATTCATCATTCGATTTGGAATACTGTTTTTCGGTGTGCACCCATTCCGGAATCTGTTCGGTATCCATATCTTTTTGATAGAATCCGGGTTTGGTAATGCCATTCGGGTGACGATTGAGCGATTGCGGCCTTTTCTTCAGATAGGGAAGAATAAACGGGCTGATCTTGCGGTAATAATCAATGAGATCGCCTTTGGTGATGTCGCTTTCGGGAAAGTAAACCTTATTCCTGTTGGTGACTTTGAGTTTTTTTCCACTGATGCGAATTTCCTGATCGCTGTCTTCGGTTTTTTTTGCCTCGGAAGCGGTTTTCCGGCCATCTTTCAGTGACTTACCGGTTTTTATATCCGGTTGTGTGTCGTTATTTTTCATGGTTTCGGATGCTTTTTTGTCTGTGCGCAATCCCATAAAAACCGGAACGCGTAAATGCTTGTCTTCTGTCCAGTTTGCGAATTCTATATTACAAACGAGTTGGGGTTTGATCCATGTCGGTTTTCCTTTTTGTCCGGTCATTTTTGGCACCGGATCGAACGGACTTTTTGCAGTTTTCAGTTTTTCGAATTGGACATGTAACTCCTTGAGTGAAGTATCCGTGAATCCCGATCCGCAATTGCCGATGTACACCAATTTTTCGTTGTTGCAGATACCTAGAATCAGTGATCCGAAGAATTTGCGGCTGTTTTGAGGAGCGGTATAACCACAAATGATGGCTTCGAGCGATTGACGGTTTTTGAGTTTGAGCCATGCATCTGATCGCGCACCGGGGAAATACCTGCTGCTGCTTTCTTTTGCGATCACACCTTCATACCCCATTTTAGTGAGGCGTTTCATCAGTTCTTCGCCTTTTTCTTTTACGATAGGCGAGGGCTGAATGTGTTCCAGTTTCACTTTTGTGAAAACAGCTTCCAGTAATTCACGGCGCTGAATGAAAGGTAGTTGCGTAATCGAATGGCCATTGAGGTACAAGAGATCGAATACGTAATAGCGCAAAATTCCTTTTCGGGTAGTTGTATAATTCTGTAAGAGTTGAAAATTGCTGATGCCTTTGCGGTTTTCGATCACAATTTCACCGTCGAGAATCAAGTCATCTTCAAACCGTTCGAGTTCGGGCAACAGGGTTTCATAGGCTTTGTTGAATGAATTTCCGTTGCGCGAAACCATTTCCACTTTTCCGTTTGAAATCTTCGTGATGGCGCGGTATCCATCATATTTTGGCTCATACAGCCAATCAGGATGGTCGTTGTGCGTTTTCGCAAGTGTTGCCAACATTGGTTTTTTCAAATGGCTCCAAGCATGATTGATGTCCGTTTTTGTATCTTCTTGTTCAACAGGTTCTTCCGGTTCCTGCGTAGGAATTACCGGCTGTATTTCATTTTCGGGATCCGGTTCTTTTTTTTTATGCGCTTTTACCGGATCGATCTCCGATATGGTGTAGCTTTTTACAGCGTGTTCATCGGATTTCTTGATCAACAGCCAGTTTTTATCCGTTCCGTCGTTCATCCGTACCAGGGCAAATGCGCCGTTGAGGTGTTTCCCTTTCAGTACAAATTTCAGATCACCCTTGGCATATTGTCGCAGCAATTGTTTTTCGGCTGAAGTACCTTTTTCCGGTTGAATCGGTGTGTACGTTCCGTTGTCCCAAATTTCAACAATGCCTGCGCCGTAATTTCCTTTGGGAATTTCACCGTAAAATTTGCCGTAAGCGAGTGGGTGATCTTCTACATGAACTGCTAATCGACGTTCGCCTGCTTTCATAGACGGGCCTTTCGGAACCGCCCAGCTTTTCAGTACGCCTTCCATTTCGAGCCGGAAATCGTAGTGCAAATGAGATGCATCGTGTCGTTGAACAACAAATGTGAGCGCTACCGACGGTTTTTCTTTTCCTGTCGACGGTTCGGGCGTTTGTTTGAAATTCCGCTTTTTCCGATACAGTTTCAATGCCATAATCAGGAAGCTTTTTGTTTACTTTTCTCCAGGCTGGCTTTGAGTTGTTCCATGAGGTCTTTCGACTTACTGTGCACTATTCTCAGTTTCGGAACGCTCGTTTTTTTGCCTTTCGCTTTCGCTTTGATGATCTTCAGCAGTGATGCGGCGTACTCGTCTTTGAACTTTTCAATGCTGAATGGCGTCGTGTATTGTTTGATCAGCGCCATAGCCATTTTCAGTTCGGTCGGTTTTACTTCTGAAGCAGCAGGAAGTTTCAGGTCACTTGTTTCCCTGATTTCCTGCGCGAATCGGATTTTACTCAGCACCAACACGTTTCCGCGGGGCTTTAAAACAGTCAGTGTTTCTGTGGTACGTAACACAAACTGTGCAATACCCACTTTTTTGCTTTTCGCAAGGGCTTCCCGCATCAGTGCGTATGCCTTGACGCCTGATTTTTCAGGTTCTACGTAATAGGAATTCTCAAAATAGATCGTATCAATATCGGTCTCGTCCACGAAATGGTCCACCTGGATAATCTTGCTTTTTTCGGGCGCGGCACTCTCAAAATCTTCCGGTTCAAGTAATACATAACGCTCATTCAACCAGTAGGCCTTGGCAATATTTTCCCAGGAAACTTCTTTCCCGGTATCCTCGTTGATGCGTTTAAACCGGATATGACTCATATCGCGCGGATCAACCATGTCAAGGTCAAGCGAGCTCTGCTGAGTGGCACTGTATAATTTTACGGGAATATTGACCAGCCCGAAACTGATCGCTCCCTTCCAGATAGCTTTCATACGCGATAGTATTGATCATAAATATTTACCATTAATGTTCCGGATTGGTCAATACTTGCCCGGTGCATGCGGTCGCAGTTAAAGGAAAAAACAACTTCCCCGGCTTTATTGACACTCACAATTCCGACGTCTCCGGGTAGGGGATAATCGGCGTTATCAACCGTATGATCACACGCAGCCTGAAGCGTCATTCCTTTCAGTTCCATTAGCATTGCCACTTTGTGAGCGATCATGTTGGTCATGATTACTTCACCATCACCGGTGCACGACGAAGCGCAGTAGGAATTGGCATAACAACCTGCTCCGATCATGCAACTGTCGCCAACGCGCCCGGGTAGTTTGTTACTGATCCCACCCGTGGAAGTTGCCGCAGCCATATTTCCGGATACATCCAACGCAACGCAGCCCACTGTTCCATGGCTTTCGCTTTTTTCTTCGCGTAAATCGTTTAATTGCCGTTCTACAATGAAATAGTCATCCGGCATTAGTTCCAGGCCATTTTGTTCCGCCAGCTTCAACGCCCCGGCACCGCCAATGTGAACGTGTTTGGTTGTTGTCATCACTTTTCGGGCAAGCGTGATGGGATTTTTTACTTTTCGTACCATCGATACGGCCCCGGCAGAAAGCAGGTGTCCATCCATGATCGCTGCATCCATTTCAACCTCCACATCGGCGTTTAATGCAGATCCTTTACCGGCATTGAACAACGGATTGTCTTCGAGAATTCTCACGGTAGCCTCCACCACGTCAATAGCCGAAGTACCGTCGACAAGTAATTTGTGCCCGTATTCGACAGCGGTTCTCAAACCTTCGATATAAGCATCATAATTGGATTCAATAAACGTACTGTTTCCTCCGGCACCACCGTGTATAGCAATTGCAATTTTATTCATCGTCGCTCTCAATTTCTATGTTCGAATAACTTAATTCACAGGTGTCTATGTTAAACTCACAGTTTCTCACCAGCAGATGCACACGTAGATTGTCTACATAGATCGGGGTTCCTTTTCCCACAAGGCTCATATTGGTTTGCTCGATGTAGCGGCCGTCAATGATTACCACCATGCCCGAACCCAAACATTGGGCCCTGTTACCTTTCCGGATAAGCAAAGCAGTGTCTTCCCCTAATCCGATCCCTAAGTATCCTGAATTGGAAACCACTGCATTTACCAGCCTCCCGAAACGCCCTCGTCGGATAAAATGCGTGTCAATGATGCAATCTTTAATCAGGCCAAGGCCGGTACTGATCTTTAGGTCGGCATCGATAAGGGCTTCTTGTTTACCACCGCTTTGGATCATGATTTTAGACATTACCATGGCGCCTGCACTCGTTCCTGCAACGGTAAATTCAGCGTTGTTTTTGTATTTTTTGATGATTGCCTCAGCAACAGGCGACCCGCCAATGATAGTCGTGATCTTAAATTGGTCTCCACCGGAAAACAAAACAGTATCGGCTTTTTCCACACGTTCAATGTAGCTTTCGTTTTTCGAGTCAGGGATGCTATGAATATCCATAAAGCCAACGTTGGTGTAGCCAACCTTGCTGAAGGCCTTTTCATAAATTGCGCGGACTTCAACCGGATAACTGCTCGCAGTAGTGATCACTTCAATGCGGGCATCCATTGATTTTTCAGAGACGAGTTTCTTTAAAATTTCCAAATGCACAAACTGTGAATGATGTACTGTGATAGGAACTTTGTTCTCACCTTTATCCTCTGCTCCTCCAATGAGTAAAAGCTTGCCTTTAGGTACCATAACTCTTGTTTTTATCAGGAAACCTTTGAAAACCGGTAAACCAGTTTTTCCTGTAGTTTTTTCACCAGTTCCAGGGAATGCTTCACATGATCGGCGCAAACAAATACGAATGCTCCCTGTGGTGCGTGCGTGACTGCTGCTTCAATAGCGGAAGCTTCATCTGAAATCACGTCAACATCTGCATCGGGATTGACGGAAGAAATACCTTCCATCAGCAACTGTGTCATTTCTTCATTTGGTCGTCCACGGTTATTTTTATCGTGCCGAATAATGATTTGATCGAAGATCTCAGCGGCATATTTTCCCTGATTGCGAATGTCCTGATCACGTCGGTCACCCGTAGCACCGATCACCCCGATCTTGGGCGATTCTACCGTTGACATATATTGCTGAATCGCTTGAAAACCGGAAGCATTGTGGGCATAATCGAGTATCAGCTTACAATGGCCGAATTCAAACTGGTTCATTCTTCCGGGGGTTGTTTCCGGCGAAAGAACGAATGAAGCAAGTGCGATCCTGATTTGTTCAAGTGGAAATCTGGAAGCGATACCGGCAGCAATGACCGGGAGCACATTTGCGACCATAAATTCCAGTTTTCCTCTGTGAGTAACAGGAACCTGGTTTACAGGTAATATCCGGGTAATGAGTTCACCGTTTTTTACCACAAAAAAATCATCTTCGACTAAAACGGCCATTCCGCCCTGGCTGCAATGATCATCGATTCGTGGATTGCTCTTTGTTGTGCTGAATAAAATGACATTGCACGAGACGATGTTCCGCATTTCATAAACCAAATCATCATCCGCGTTTAAGATTGCGTAACCAGTATCGGAAGTGCTTCTTGGGACCACTTCTTTTACCTCTGCCAGGTCTTCGAGCGTATGAATATCATCCAGTCCGAGGTGGTCTTCACTTACGTTCGTCACGATACTAATATCACATTCGTCAAAAGCTAACCCTGACCTGAGAATTCCTCCACGGGCACATTCCAGTACCGCGTAATCGACTGTTGGGTCAGAGAGAACTAACCGCGAACTTTGTGGGCCGCTGCAATCACCTTCTGCGATCATGTGTTTATTGATGTAAATACCTTCCGTAGTGGTGAAACCAACATTTTTGCCGGCTGTGGCTGCCATGTGCGCGATGAGTCGGGTAGTGGTGGTTTTTCCGTTGGTACCAGTTACTGCCACCACAGGAATTCGTCCATTGGACTGCCCGGGAAAGATCATATCGATGACCGGTTTGGCCACATCGCGTGGTGTTCCTTTTGATGGATGGGTGTGCATACGGAATCCCGGGCCTGCATTTACTTCTAATACAGCGCCATTTCCGATGTGCAGCGGTTGTGTAATATCCTTGGCTATAATGTCAATGCCGCAAACATCCAGCTGGAAGATCCGGGCAATCCGTTCGGCTAAGAAAACATTGTAGGGGTGCACGATATCGGTAACGTCTGTTGAGGTTCCACCGGTTGAAAGATTGGCTGTCCGCTTGAGTATCGCTTCTTTTCCGGCCGGTAAAACGTCATCCAAAGTCAATCCCTGTTCCTTTAACAGGTTTTTGGTGTGCGCATTGATTTTAATCGTTGTCAGGATTTTCTCATGTCCAGTTCCACGATCCGGATTGTTATTGGTGATCGTGATCAGTTCACGGATCGTACAAATCCCGTTTCCTGTTACGCAGGCCGGCGTACGTTTTGCAACTGCCACAAGCTTGTAGTTGATCACAAGAAAACGATAATCATCGCCTTCAATGTATTGCTCCAGGATGATTTTATCGGATATTTTCCATGCCTGATTCGCTGCTTTTAGCACACCTTCTTTGGTCGTTATATTTGCTGTGATCCCGCGTCCGTGATTACCGTCCACCGGTTTTACGACCAGCGGGAACTGGATGTTGTCCATCTCTTCCCTCAAACCGGTTTTATCGTAAACGATCACGCCTTTCGGAACAGAAATACCGGCCTTTTCAAGCAAGTTTTTCGTGAGCCATTTACAGGCAACTGTTTCAACAGCCAGGTTGCTGGTGGTACCCATTATAGTGGCGCGGAATAATTGTTGATTTTTCCCGTAACCAAGCATATAAAGCGAATCGTTATCCAGTCGCATCGCCGGAATACCTCTTCGCATTGCTTCATCAAGAATGGCCTGGGTGCTTGGCCCGGCTGCTTCATCCAACCATATTTCGTGGAGCTCACTGATGACTTTTTTGAGATTAAACGATTTTTTTTCCGCCATCGCTTTTACGAAATTTACCGCAGCTTTTCCAGCGTAAATTCCTGCTTTTTCTGATAGATAAGAAAAGACAACTTTGTATACGCCATATTCTCCTGTTGATCGCGTTCTTCCATAGCCGCAATCCATTCCCGCCAACACCTGCATCTCGAGTGCAACATGTTCAATCACATGTCCAAGCCACGTTCCTTCGCGCATTCTTTCACATAAACCGCCTTCTTTTTCTTCAGAGCATCTGTGCTCATACAAAGAAGGTATTGCCTGCATAATCCGTTCATAAAATTGGGGAATCCTGTTTGTAGGAAGTTCTTCATACTTACCGATATCCAATTTCATTACGATTAGCCTTTTCCTGTAATTCGACCAGTAGTTTGGCCCTCTCATTACCTGGATCCTCATGATTTCCATGTCTTCAATTTTTAAATCAGTTTTTTGTAATAAACGATATCACTAAGTAGAGCTAGAGATGTTGGTCTAACCAAATACTGTGAATAGTAAAAATAGACAGGTGAAAAGGGCAAAACCTTACACAATTTTTTCACCGATTTGCATAATTCCTATAATTATCAAAATTTATGATCTGGATAAATGGGCGATTGACTATTAAGCACACAACTCTTTTAGAATTTAACATGCCGCGTATTTTTACCACGAATCAGCCTTAGACAACACCGATTTTGAAGCATGTTTCAACGCTTTCAGAATTTGACGTGCTGCGTTTCCACTACGAATCAGCCTAAGGCAGATACGTGAACGAATAACGAGCTGTGTACCAATTATTTATTATGAATACCCGCGCGCTTATTGAGTATCAGAAGAGTTTTGAAAGTAGGAATAGTGCAAGTTTTCGAAAAAAAAGTGTAATACGATTTAGTTTAAATCGCTGCAATTTTACTTCATGTACAGTCATCAGGTATGATTGTACAAAGATTCATAACGAAAAATAACGAACATGAAAAGTGTGAAAACAACAGCAAAACGCTTCGCGAGTTTAGCGTTTTTAAGCTTAAGTATGAGCGGAATCCTTATGACAGGATGTGACAATGGCCAACCGGAAGATTCGGAAAAAATAGCCGAAGACCAAAATGAAGAGCGTTTTGATGATCGGAAATCTGAGAAAGATGCCGAGTTTCTTGTTAAAGCCGCTGCTATTAACATGGAAGAGATCGAACTGGGCGAATTAGCACAACAAAAAGGAACACTCCAGGAAGTAAAAGACCTCGGTAAAATGATGGTAGACGAGCATACCGCAGCGTTGGATGAGCTAAAACAACTGGCAGAAGAAAAAGCAATTTCTTTACCGGGTTCTCTGACCGAGGACGGACAGGATGCCTACGATAGACTCAATGAAAAATCGGGCAAAGACTTTAACGAGAAGTATTGCGACATGATGATCAGAGGCCACAAAGATGCAATTGACAAGTTTGAAAAAGCTGCTTCCGATGCCGACGATCCCGATATCCGTAACTGGGCTTCATCCATGCTTCCGTCATTGCGTACGCATCTTGAGCATTCGCGTATAGCCGAGGAGAAGTGCAAAGCAATGAAATAAGATGAAATTCAATGGCAAGTGTTTGCTTCATCCGGAAGCGCTATTTCTTGCCCCCACAGATGCATCAACCGTGCCGTTAGAAAGATCAGCCGGCTGATGCATCTGTGGTGAAAACAATATGTCTGCCACAGGCCTACCGTGTACTCACAAGTCACAAAATGTTAGACTTGGGGTGGAGCAAATCAATAAAAACAATATGTTCCATAATCAGTCTGAGCCTGACACGGTATTGCGGGATTACGGAACTACCGCTAAAGCTGGGAATAACTATTCCATCAATCCTCTACCAAATTGATGAAACACAACAAATAAAGATATAGGTACACGGTAGGCCAGGGGCGGATACCAGGTAATTGAACAAACCATTAAAATAAAATATCATGGAAACGAAGAACAATAAAGACATTATTGACAGCTTGAACAATCTGATTCAGATCAATAACGACCGCATCCAGGGATATCTTACTGCTGCGAAAGAAACTGAAGAAGCCGATTTAAAGGAGCTTTTTTCCGAAATGATGCAAACCAGCCAGGAATGTCGCCGTGAATTGGTGCAGGAAGTTACCAAACTCGGCGGAACTCCGATCGAAGGCACAACTGTTTCAGGCAAGATTTACCGCGCCTGGATGGATGTAAAAGCCGCATTGACAAGTAAAGACCGCAAAGCGATCCTGAATTCCTGCGAATTCGGTGAAGACGTGGCAAAAAAGACTTACGAAACCGAATTGGATGCCTACGCGCTCAACGGTTCCCAGTATGAATCATTGGTCCGCAATCAGCATTCAAAGATCAAAGCCGGCCACGACAAAATCAAAGCGTTGCGCGATAGAGCGGCTGTGGAAAAGTAGATTGTTTAGTTTAGTATAGCGAAAAAGGCTCTGTCCGCTTTAAGGCGACAGAGCTTTTTTTGTGGGGGAATAGTGGAACCTAATGTAGTTGTCAGCCTCGACTTGGACATTCAATCGCCACCACCAGACTGGCTGCATTTTAAAGATGTAACGCTCCCAAAAGGAACCAAATTCTTCAATGAACTTGTCACCCAACAAATAAACGTCGTTAAAATCAAAAAAATCCTCGATGGACTACACGAGTGATTAATCAATCCTTCACACAACGAACAGATAGCCCCTGTACCTTATAATATTGGTAATAAAAGACATCGCTCTTGTTACCTTCCAGTTGACAGAACCATGCGTTGCTTTTACTATGTTCCTTAGACATCCACATGCGGGTGGTCTCGCCGGATTCCGAGCAATTGCCATTATAAGGGCTGTAACCGGCAGGTTGTCCGTTAAAGCCGCTTTCATTGGTGCCGTTGCCATTTTCTTTCCAACCGCTGGTGCTTTTTAATTTGGTACATGAACCTTTTAATCCACCTAAAAAGTTACTCAATTGCGTCCATTCCAAACTATCAGGAATATGCCAGCCATCAGGTGCTAACCCACGCGGGTCGTTTACCGCATACCAGTTATACAATTTACCATATTTGGTGCCATTGGCAGAAGTGTAATCGTAATAACACCAGGCAGGTTTTTTTCGTTTTCCGACTTTCTCCCATTCTTCCGCCGATTTAACTTCGGGAATAGGGTCACCGTTCCGGAAACTCTCCACATTCAGATTTTCGGCCATCCAGGTTTGCCCGCCAATTTGTACCTCAGTCAAATTACCGGGTACTTTGGATGTGTTATCATTTCCTACCCAAGCCGTGAGTGTCATTGTCGCAATTATTGTGACAATTAAGACGATACTTTCCTTTTTCATTTTCTGTTGTTTCAAATTGTCCTGCTTCGTAAAAAGGCTAAGCTGGTTCGCCTGTAAAACTCAATGAACGCCGACAGCACAATTGCCGAAACAACAATCACATCTATTCGATCATTGTCAAATAATCGCTTGTAAATTAGTTATTTATTTCCGGATTGGTGTCCCCAGTTCTTCAGTAGCAGATTGACACTCCACAGATGTCCAGTATATGACAGTTAGATAATCCATGGATACTCCACCTGTCAGTCTGCGAAGTTTTAAGAACGAAGTAGGATTTTGTGAAGCTCCGGACCTGTTTTTCTTAAATAAATAGTTAAAACATGTGAGTTATGTAACCTTCCGTAGTTGTTGTATAACAGAAGTACTGCGCAATCAGGTCACCTTTGTTCCAACGATTTATTTAAAAGAAAGAACATGAAAAAAATGCTAACGATTGCGACTGTACTATTGGCATTCTCTGCAGTATTTTCTCAGGAAACTCCGGAGAAACCGACCAAAGTATTGTCAGTCGGGCCGTCCGTAGGATTTGGCCACACCGGTATCCGGAATACAGACGGAACGGATTTGTTCAAACCATCATGGAGTGCCGGACTGATCATCAATTACAGTACGAGTGAACACGTTGGCTTTGCTGCAGATGTGCTGTATTCAATTGAAGGCGCACTTGTTGAAAACAATGATGGAGAAGAAATCGACCTTACTTTGCAATATGTGCGTGTTCCCTTTAAATTCGCCTATTTCTTCGGTACATTCGAAGATAATTTACGTCCGAAAGTAACCGTAGGTCCGTCATTGGGTTTCCTCATTGATGCAGAAAGCGATCATGAAACCGATGGCACAAGTGATGTTCAGGCTTTATACGAACCATTTGATCTTGGCGTGAATGTCTCTGTTGGTTTTAACTTAAAACTGGCTAAGACCATCTGGTTGAACACTGATTTTAATTATTACACTGGCCTTTTAGAGGTCAGTCCCAACCAACACAACTCAAATTTCGGGTTGAAAGTTGGTTTGGCATTTGGATTATAACTCTCATTCCCGGTCTCATTCTCGCTCTGGAAAAGAATGAGAAACAGACCGCGTTCGCTAAAGCTATAGCGGTAGCGAAACTAGAGTGGTGAAAATGAAAAGAGCTTTGGCGTTTACCGTCAAGACTCTTTTTGTTGTTTAAACCCGTCACGTAACGCAGCTTTTAATACTTCAATAGTGATGTCTTTCAGCGATTTAAACTTAATGCAATAACCAGTTACGCTCGCTTTGCCAAGGTCTTTGCCATAAGTTTCGGCTAAGTACTTCTTATCTTCAATCCCAAGGATATAAACAGAAATTCCCGTTGTGTTGGCGCTCAAACCAACCTGATAAAACTCCCGGGTTTTTCCATCGGCGTATTGAATGGTGTGAAGTCCGTACCCGATATTGGGATTGGAAACAACTTTATTATTGCTGTCTTTGCCATCCAGGAACCAGATTTTGCATCCGGGCTTTACCTCCTGAATGATGCGGTGCAATTCCAGCATGTCATTGCGCTTTGCTTCCGGTTGACTGTCAATATATGCGTTGATTTGTTCCAGTACGATTAGTTCCATTGGAGAACGGTTTTTTGTGGTGTTAACGTTCCAATACTAGCAAAAAAACAGGAAATACAAGGAAGTCGTATTTCTTTTTGTGTCAAGAATCTTTCTTTACTATCACAAAACGAGAAAGTCATTCAGGAAGGTTGATTTTAACCACATCCCCTTCAATCTATAACGGGAGTCGGGTTTTTACCAAACTCCCGTTTTTTTAGATCATTCTCTCCGCCGCGGCTGACTGCTTCTCGCTCTAAAACCATTTGTTGGTAAAAAAGGCCATCAGAATCAAATCATGCTTTCGAAACAAAAATCAATCACAAACCGGCAGCATCGCGAAAAACATGGAGCTGCCAGGTTTCATAGTGATCGTTTTATTTTCAATAACCACTGATTACAACCCGCTGATTAAATGTTTGAGTTCCGGTAATTATTTCCAAGAGATAAATACCTTCCGGAAGTTGTGTGAAATCAACCCATTTTTCTGCCGGATTCATCTCCTTTCCATCCAGCTTTTTACCCGCCGAATCAAAGACAGAAATGGCAAGAATTTCTTCATTTGTCAGAATCATCACCTTGTTTTTTGCAGGATTCGGATAAACAAGTACTTCATTTTCCGAAGAGACTCCAACGCAACTTTCGAGGTAAATAATTTCGTCATAGTAAGTAGAATTACCATCCAGATCTGTTTGTTTTAACCGGTAATAGAGATTCTCACCGGGAGATGAAAAACCAGCGTAACTATAATTGATCTGCGAGGTTGAATGTCCGACACCGTCAGTCGTACTAACTATTGTCCAGTTCATAGCATCCCTGCTGCTTTCAACGGTGAAAAAATCATTTTGCTGCTCACTAACGGTACTCCAGGTCAGCAAAACATTGCTTCCTTCACATTGTGCTGCAAAATTGATCGTTTCTACGGGTAAAGGATTATCAGGACTCACGGATGAAAGTGTAAACGGACCGAATCCCGTAACCGGAGCTGACGAAACAACGGTACCGGCAGCAAGGGTTCCGGTTGTTCCACCATTGCCTTTATTGGTCCATTGTGTACCGTCCCAGCGGGCTACACGTAGATCAGCCATATTGGTAACTCCGCAACTTCTTGTATCCCAGCTCAATTCCACGGTCACGTCTGAAGAACCGGTTGTTCGATCCAGCATCCAGTATTCGCACTGTGATACATGGTCGAGTCCTGCTTCCAGACTAATTACACTGTAAAGCGCGTCCGGGTCGGTTTGAAAGTATTCAGCCGTGAATACATCTGTGGTCAAAACCGGAGCAGAAATAGCGATCGGAGCATACACCACATTTTTACCTACCGGAAACACAAATGGTTGGTCCCCGGTCTTGAAAGCCGGTCCTGAAACAAAACTGTTGTTGCTGGCACCTGATACAGAAGCAGTACCGGTAAGTCCCAGGATGTTTGTTGCAGTTGTCACCAAATAACCGTCGGTAAACACCAGAATACCGCGCACATTCATAGCCTGTCCCAATGTAATGCCCGTTACACTGGCATTGTTCAGTGTAAGATTATTGAAGGTTGTGACAGACGATCCGTCTATTGTCTGAGCCGACGGACTAAAGAATGTAACAACCGTACCCGAATCAGTTAGCGTACCGTTGTTGGTGACATTACCAAAAAAAGTAATGGAAGCACCCGGAGCAATTTTAAAACTTCCACTATTGGTAACCTGAGCATTTGTTGCTAATACAAAGACGAACAACAGAAAAGCTGTGTTGAGGAGATATTTCATAGTGCGTCGTATTATTGAATGGACAGATTCATGGTTTGAACTGTGAGGTCGGTATTGGCCGTTTCATTTTCAACCCACACTTCTATGTAATCGCTTGGAGCCAGCGTTACCCGGCATGAAAGTGTTACCGGTCCCTGATCTGTACTGTTAATAAGTTTCACCTCTTGTCTTGACTCCGGAAGAATAACCCCGTTTTTAGCAATATAGAATGAAAAGAACTTATTGGAAGACGGTTGAGTAGCCGTAAGCGAGCACATCACCTGGAAAGAACGTGTTTGACTACCCGTATAAGTAAGCCGGTTATCGGCAGGAGATGTCATACGGAACAAACTAACGGCAGTTGTAGTACCTAAAATCTTTACCGGAACACCCATAACACCAATTACCGTCTGAATGGCCGTTGTAACATACATATTGCCACCGGCTACCGCATCTTTTTCGGTATTGAGTCCGGTTGCTTCCACTTCCCATGGGTTAGTGAAAGAACCGTTCACATACGTTCCGTCACCAACAAACATCACCACTTTTACAGACCCGGCAACCAAACTGGTAATGCCGCTGATGTCTAATGCCGTTGCTGTATTGGCAGCGTATGCAAGTCGGTCACCACCCAGGATCTGAATCACATTAAAAGTACCGATGAATTTTTCATACACATTAAAATTCGAGGCATCCCAAAGCGAGTTATTGATAACCACATTGTTGTCATTCTGGAACGTTATTCCGTTCGTATTGGAAAAAAAAGCAACCGTTGCAATGAAAACCGTGCCGCCAACATTCGCAATAGTCCCGATGCTATTACATCCCAGGAAATAGCAATTTTGGATGATCATGTTTTGGGCTGTACTTCCAGCGTCGATGTTAAAAATACTTCCGGAAGCCGCTATGAGACTCATGTATCGGATGTTCCCGGTTTTGTTTCCGGTAAACATTTCTGCAGCACCGGTATAAACCAGTTTGTCATTGGCTGCATCATCACCCCTGACCGTACAGCCATTTAGGTTGATCATATCGGCTAGAACAATCGTGCCATTAATTTCATATTCCACGCCGGCTACCAATGTAATGACACCGGCCACAGCGGCTGGAAAATCAGTCACCGATTTTACAAGTACATGATTATTCCGGTTTGTAGCCACAGCAATCCATCTGGTACCATTCCAGTAATAATAACCATCTACCAGCGTTCCACCATCACTGTATACAAGTGTTCCTTCTGCAACCGCTGCGGTGAGGGGGGCAGAACTGGTTAAACTGTTCAGTGCAACTCTTGGTGGAAGAAACCCTTTGTCAGTGCTTTCCAATTCAAGGAGCGAATTTGCATTAATGGTATTGGGATTGTCTCCAATTTTTACCTGTGCAAAAAGTTGAGTTGCGCTAAGAACCAGCGCAACGAGCATAAGTGTGTTTGTTTTCATAATTGTAGAAGTTTTAGTATTCTATCTGGTTGAGTACTTGGTAGATACCTAATTCGTTTTTACAGATACCATGGCGGCTTGGTAGACCGCAATACTCTGTAATTAATATATCATGATAGTTGATCAGATACGATACAAAATGTACAAATGGTTGATTTAAAAGAACAAAAAGAGGGTTTCGTCGATTTTAATTAACTCATTGACAGCTATTTTGACTTAACTGTTAATTGATTTCACCGTATTTCCCGCAAGCATAATTGTGGAAAACCGCAACTCCTATTGATGTTTTGTCTAAAAATCTAAAGGAATTCGGACTCATTAAAATGCTGTAATGTAACATTTATAGAGGTTTCAGGTGTTTTTCGATTAATTCAGATCTAAAATAAAGAAACCAGATGCCATGTGACTTGTATTTACTATGATTATTGATTGATTACACTATTGCATGTATAAATGGTCGATTTAAAGGAGCAAAAGAGGGTTTTGTCGCATTTAATCAACTTGTTGATAGTTATTTTAACTTAACTGTTAATTGATTTTACCGTATTTCCCGCAAGTATAATTGCGGAGAACCACAATCTGTACTGACTTTTTGTCTAAAGGTCTAAGGAATTCGAACGCGTAAAACTCAAATAACATACAATTCACAAGGTTTTAAACGTTTTGCGATTAACTAAGATCTAAAATAACGTGAGTTCGGGATAAGAATTCTGTCAGATCGCCGCAGCGGACTGAAAAAAAAGAGCGCGCAGAACGAGAATGAAGTAAAAGAGTGGTGCAACGAGAATCGAACACCAAAACGAATAAAGATTGCTCTATTTCAGTACTTTTATGAGCAATGTTAGAACTCTTTCAATATTTCAATAATTTCCACAAGCTTTCAAAAGAAGCTGAAAACGCTATTATTGAAATATCCAATGAATTAAAAATAAAGAAGAACACAATAATCCAGGATATAGGACAAACTTGTAAGACAATTTATTTCATCAAAACAGGATTTGCCCGGATTTACTATTTCAAAGAGGATATTGAGATTACCGAATCCTTTGCATTCGAAAACAATATTCTAGCACGAGTAGAGAGTTTATTCCACAACAAACCTTCAAAAAAAGCAATTCAACTTTTAGAAGATTCTGAACTAATTGCTATCAATGCTAATTTACTATTCAAATTGTATGACAAATTCCCGGAAATCGAACGTTTGTTTCGTTTGATTTTTGAATCTGCTTATGTTGATACCGTGAATCGAATTGAAAACATTCAGTTTCATACAGCAGAGGAAAGATATAAGATGCTTCTGAATGAATCTTCAAATGTGATAAAACGAGTTCCATTAAAGCTTATAGCATCTTATTTAGGAATCACACCAGTTAGTTTAAGCCGAATCAGAGCGATTAAGTGATTTCTTATCAAATGTAAAGTGTTTTGATGATGGTTGACAATAGATTTGCATTGTTAATTCAAGTATCAAAACAAAATGGCAAGAGAAATAAAACTAGGACTGAAAGAGAATCTCAATCAATTTATCTTGTTGATTATCGTAAATGCTTTCGTCGGTGGAATGGTTGGTTTGGAGCGCACTATTCTTCCTCAAATCGCAGAAAAGGAATTTCATCTTGCCGTAAACACAACCATCTTATCTTTCATTATTGTTTTCGGAATTGTCAAAGCCATCACAAATTATTTCACGGGTTCCTTAGCGAATAGATTCGGCAGAAAAAACCTGCTAATTCTAGGTTGGGTTGTTGGAATTCCCGTTCCTTTTATCTTAATGCTTGCAGACAACTGGAACTGGATCATTTTTGCCAATGTTTTACTGGGAATCAATCAAGGTCTTACATGGTCTAGTACGGTAGTCATGAAAATTGATTTGGTCGGTGAAAAAAATCGGGGATTAGCCATGGGACTAAACGAGTTTGCGGGTTATTTGTCGGTTGCTGTCATTGCCTTTTTAACAGGATGGATTGCAAGCGAACACGGATTAAGACCTTATCCTTTTTATATAGGAATTTTACTTTCCATTTTAGGATTAACTCTTTCGGTGTTCTTTATTAAAGATACCCGTCATCATGTAGGAATAGAGTCAGGTGATAGCAAGATTTCAAGATTGAAAAACATTTTTTGGGACACGACTTTGTTTGATCGAAACTTAGGCTCTGTAACGCAAGCAGGATTGGTTAATAATCTAAATGATGGCATGGCATGGGGACTGTTTCCAATCCTTCTGGCACAAAAGAATTACAGTATTGGAGATATCGGCATTATTACAGCGACTTATCCAGCAGTTTGGGGAATTGGACAACTATTCACAGGCAAAATGTCAGATCACTTTCGTAAAAAGAGTATGCTATTTTGGGGTATGTTATTGCAAGGTGTTGCGTTACTGTTTTTCGTCTTTGCCAATTCTTTTTCTCACTACATCATTCTTTCCTGTGTTCTTGGATGGGGAACAGCCATGGTTTATCCAACATTTTTAGCAACTATCGCAGAAAACACTCATCCTATTGACAGAGCCAAAAGTATTGGTGTATTTCGATTATGGAGAGACCTTGGATATGCCATTGGAGCCATTTTAACAGGAATAATAGCAGATACATTTGGAATCAATGCCTCGATAATAGTCATTGGTGTATTAACTGTTTTTTCATCAGTAGTAATTGCGCGAAGAATGAAATAAAAAATGAAAATAAATGGAAAACACAAAATGTATCTCTCAACCGAGATTGAAAGAAATGATTCTTAAAAATCAAAAAGTAATTATCGTTGATGTTCGAAGTCAGGAAGAATTCAAAGTACTGCATATACCGAATGCAATAAACATTACAATTGAGGAATTGGAAAGCAGAAAATTGGATTTTGAAAAAGAAGTTACAATAGTTACGGTCTGCGGCAAAGGAGGCGGACGATCAGAAAGTGCAGCGAAATCCATTCAATCGAATTATAGCAATACTGTCTATTTTTTGGAGGGCGGAACATTCGGTTGGTTTGATGAGAATGAGAGCGAGAATGAAGTACAAAAAGAAAAGCGTGAGAGCGTTTAGCGATCATGCTTTTCTTTTTGTGATCCCGAAGGGAATCGAACCCATATCTAAAGTTTAGGAAACTTCTATTCTATCCGTTGAACTACGGGACCTTAATTGTGTTGCAAGAATACGAAATAAACACCTTTCTTGAAAGCGCTTGTTCGCAGTCCGCTAAAATTTCATAAAATCAACTTTTACACACCTCTTTTTATTGAATTCCGAATGCAAAAAGTAGGCTAAACTCAGGTTTTAAATACTAAATTTGTGCTGTCTCTAAAAGAAACCGACGTATGATTCAATTGTCTGATCGCGTAGAAGCGATGGAAGAATCCGCAACCCTGGCAATGTCCAAAAAAAGCCGCGAACTCAAGGCACAAGGAAAAGATGTGATCTCTCTGAGTTTGGGCGAACCCGATTTTTTTACACCGCAATTCATCAAAGACGCGGCGATAGAAGGGATGAACCAAAACTTTACCATGTACACGCCCGTGCCCGGATACGAAGATCTGCGCCAGGCAATTGCTAATAAATTTCAGCGCGACAATGGTATTCACTACGACAAAAATCAGATTGTTGTGTCTACAGGCGCCAAACAAACCATTGCCAATGTGGTGATGAGTCTGATCAACGAAGGTGATGAGGTAATCATTCCCGCTCCGTATTGGGTGTCGTATGCAGAGATTGTGAAAGTAGTTGGTGGTGTTCCGGTTATTGTACCAACGACCATCGAAAACGACTTTAAATTTACCCCGAAACAATTCGAAGAATCGATCACCGGAAAATCCAAACTGATGATCTTTTCATCACCGTGTAACCCAACGGGAACGGTTTATTCAAAAGAAGAACTCCGCGGATTAGCCGATGTATTGGTAAAACACCCTGATTTGGTAGTGCTTTCCGACGAAATCTACGAACACATTAACTTCGTTGGAAGTCACGCTTCCATGGCGCAGTTTGATGATGTTTACAACCAGGTTGTTACCGTAAACGGCGTTTCCAAAGCGTGGGCCATGACCGGCTGGCGTGTTGGTTACATGGGCGCACCGAAAGTAATCGCTGATGCCTGCGAAAAAGTTCAGGGACAGTTTACGTCTGCTACTTGCTCCATCGCACAACGCGCTACAATTGCTGCTGTGAATGCCGATCCTGCCGTTTTGAAAGACATGATTGCTGCTTTTGCGCAACGCCGTGAACTGGTCTTGAACGCACTGGCGCAAATGCCCGGAGTGAAATCGAACAAACCAGGAGGCGCGTTTTACGTGTTCCCGGATATTTCTTCGTTCTTCGGTAAAAAATACGACGACAAAACCATTGAAAATGCCAGCGATTTGTGCATGTATTTGCTCAATGTCGGTCTGGTTGCGCTGGTTACCGGCGATGCATTCGGCGATCCGAATTGTTTGCGCATTTCCTATGCGGCTTCAGAAGAAACACTCACCGAAGCGATGCGTCGTATGGCGGAAGCATTGAAAAACCTGGCGTAAATGAGTATTCACGAACTGTTAGCCAATTTTGCTTCAAAGCGTATCCTTGTGGTAGGTGACGTCATGATCGACGCCTATACATTGGGAAAAGTAAACCGTGTAAGTCCTGAAGCGCCTGTTCCGATCGTAAGTTTGGAAAAACAGGAGGAACGCCTGGGAGGAGCTGCAAATGTGGCGTTGAACCTGCAGGCATTAGGCGCGACAGCTTTATTGTGTTCTGTGATCGGAAACGACAGCTACGGAAAACGCCTGTGCGAACTGATGACAGAACAGCAGATGTCGGTAAACGGAATTGTGAAAAGCAATGATCGTGTTACAACTGTTAAAACCCGCGTGATCGGTAATAATCAGCACTTGTTGCGCATCGACGCGGAAGATACGCACACGCTGACGCCTCAGGAAGAATCGGCATTTATTGCAACAGTAAAGCAATTGGTGCAAACCGAACAAATCGATGCCATTATTTTTGAAGATTACAACAAAGGCGTATTGTCGGCCAATGTGATTGAATCATTGATCGCTGAAGCAAAAGCACATGGAATTCCAACGACGGTTGATCCGAAAAAGACCAACTTTTTGGCTTATAAAGGAGTCACATTATTCAAACCGAACTTAAAGGAATTGAAAGAAGGAGTGGGCATTTCCTGCACCTTTTTGAACCGCCCCGAATTTGACCGCGCCATCACCGTTTTGGAACAGGAATTGCAGAACGAAATTACGTTTGTGACACTTTCGGAAAACGGCGTTTATATTAAAAAAGCAACCCACGAAAAGCATGTTCCGGCACATATTCGCAGCATTCTGGACGTGAGCGGAGCAGGCGATACCGTGATCAGCGTGGCAACTCTCTGTTTGGCAGCCGGTTGTTCCATTGAAACAATTGCCGAATTGTCGAACCTCGCTGGCGGATTGGTGTGCGAGAAAAGTGGAGTGGTTTCCATTCAGCCAGGTGAATTGATCGAAGAATGTTCAGAGCAGGGTCTGGAAGTAAAATTCACCGGCCGATAGAGTAGAAAAAAGTTCCCCAACGGGAAAACGAGCATACGCAAGATGAGAAAAGAAGTAAAACCTTACGGCAGGGAAGATCAGTCGAAGAAAGAAGAAGTAGCCGAAATGTTCAATAATATTTCCGGCAAATACGACTTTCTCAATCATTTTTTATCGGTTGGAATAGATAAATTGTGGCGCAAGAAAGCGGTGAACATGCTGCGCGAAATCAATCCGAAACGCATTCTGGACCTCGCTACCGGTACCGGTGATTTTGCCATCGAAAGTCTGAAACTGGACCCGGATGAAATCATCGGGATCGATATTTCGGAAGGAATGCTCGAAGTGGGCCGCAAGAAAATGATCAAACGCAAAGTCGATCACATCATTTCCATGCACCTGGGCGATTCGGAAGCATTGCCGTTTGAAGATGGGCATTTTGATGCATTCACCGTAGGTTTTGGCGTTCGTAATTACCAGAACCTCGAAAAAGGATTGTCTGAAATGTTGCGCGTTTTACGTCCGGAAGGAATGGGAATTGTTTTGGAATTCTCAAAACCGAAGAAATTTCCGATCAAACAATATTATGCGTTCCATTCCAGGTACATCATTCCGTTTTTTGGAAAACGCATTTCCAACGACGAACGAGCCTATGCTTATTTACCCGAATCGGTAGCGGCATTTCCCGAAGGAAAAGATTTTGAAGACATTCTCACCAAAGTCGGCTACCGCAATGTGAAGTCGCGTTTGGTAGGCGGTGGCATTGCAACCATTTATTCCGGTATAAAATAACTTCCGAGTAGTAACGTTAAGGTGTTGAATATGAAGTTCCCGGTTTCCATACTGTTTTGTCTCTTAGCTATCGGCGCGTTTGCACAACCCGAAAAAACGAAGAATTACCGTCGTTTTGATGAGAAGCTGCTGCATTTTGGTTTTATGCTCGGAGCCAACACGGCCAATTTCAACCTGATTCCCGTTCAGGATGCATATGAAACTTATGGAATCAAATCATTGGAAAACAAACAACAGCCAGGCGGACAGGTAGGAATTGTGACTACCTTAAAACTCTGGCACCCGGTAGCGCGCTTGCGATTCATCCCTACATTGTCGTTCCAGGAACGTGTGATTCAGTATTATTACCAGGATCCTGATCCGCTCGCGAAAAAAGACATTTATGCTGAAGAGCGCGTCAATTCCACTAACCTCGATTTTCCGCTGATGCTGCAGTTCAGAACACTGCGACTCAATAATTTCGCAAGTTATGTGTTGGTTGGCGGGCAGTACTCATTCGATTTACAATCACAGGAAAAGGCGTCGCAATCGTTCATAGATCCGTTCATAAAGATCAAGGCCAACGATTTTCAGGGACAAGTAGGAGCAGGGCTCGAGTTTTTCGCACCCTATTTTAAATTTGGCTTCGAAATCAAATACTCACAGGGATTTTCCAATTCGTTTATCCAGGACGGAACACCTTCTTCCAAACCCATTGATCAGTTGTTCAATAAGGTGTGGTGGTTTTCACTCATTTTCGAAGGCTAAACTAATGTTGAATTATGAATGCTTAATGTTGAATTGGGTTCTTCATTCAACATCAAAAATCAAGCATCAAGCATCCGAAAATCAAGTATCTTTGTCCCTCAATGATTGAACCCAAACAACTCCAACTTCAAATTTCTCCCGAGCTGGCAGCAGATCCGGAAAAACTCCATTTGCACATTGCCCGAGAACTCAATCAATCTCCCGATTCATTCGAATTTGTTTGGCACAAACGCTCCATTGACGCGCGTAAACGGGATATCAAGATCAACGCAACATTGCACGTTTACCCGAAAGGAGAGGTGCCGGTTAAACCAGCTACATTTCACCCGAAAAACGTCTCCAAGGCAACACCTGTTTATATTATTGGTGCCGGTCCTGCCGGTTTGTATGCGGCGCTGAGAGCGTTGGAACTGGGATTAAAACCCATTGTGATCGAACGTGGAAAAGACGTGCGTGCCCGGCGAAGAGATTTGGCGATTCTCAACAAAGAACAACTCGTAAACCCGGAATCGAACTATTGTTTCGGTGAAGGTGGTGCAGGAACCTATTCCGACGGAAAATTGTATACCCGTTCCAAAAAACGCGGAGATGTGTTGAAAACGCTCGAATGGCTCGTCCATTTTGGCGCCCCTCAGGATATTTTAGTAGATGCACATCCACATATCGGGACTAATAAACTGCCGCAATTGATCGTTGCCATGCGTGATTGCATCATTGAATATGGCGGCGAAGTACGCTTTGAAACTAAACTGACGGATTTATTCATTGAACAGCAACAAGTCGTTGGTATTGAAATTAATGGAAACCAGCGCATCGATTGTTCCAATGTGATTTTAGCAACCGGTCACAGCGCCCGGGATATTTTTTACCTGCTGCACGACCGTGGAGTGAAACTACTTGCAAAACCGTTCGCTTTGGGTGTAAGAATTGAACACACACAGGAATTAATCGATACGATTCAATATCATGGACGTTTGAATGACGAATTTCTTCCACCAGCTTCGTACGCTTTGGTTACGCAGGTTGAAGACAAAGGTGTTTATTCGTTTTGCATGTGTCCGGGTGGAATTATCGCGCCATGTTCAACTGCCGAAGGGGAAGTGGTTACCAATGGCTGGTCACCTTCCAAACGCAATAATATTACTTCCAATTCTGGAATTGTAGTGAGCGTGGAACCGGAAGAATTGCCGAATTACACACCGGATAATCCGTTCGTTTGCCTTGAATTTCAGCAAAAAGTAGAACAAACGTGCTGGGAAGCTGCCGGAAAAACGCAACGTGTTCCTGCACAGCGATTGATTGATTTTATAGACCGCAAAAAGTCAAAAGATTTCCCGCGAACTTCGTATCAACCTGGTATTGTAAGTGTTGATCTCAATACCGTTTTACCTGATTTTATTGCCCGCAGATTGCGAAAAGCCTTTGTCGATTTTGATCGTAAAATGCGCGGTTATCTCACCAACGATGCCGTTTTACACGCACCTGAATCACGCACATCGTCACCGGTTTCTATTCCCAGGAACAGTGAAACCTGCGAGCATATTGAAATTGCTGGTTTGTATCCGTGTGCAGAAGGCGCTGGTTATGCGGGTGGAATTGTTTCCGCTGCCATTGATGGTATGAAATGCATGGATGCCATTGCTGAAAAGTTGAATCCAAAAGAAACGTAAAAATCAATCGTTCTTCCGTACTTCGGCCAGTAAAATAGCTGTGGCTGTTGCAACATTGAGTGATTCTGCCGCTCCAAACCGGGGAATCGTTACAGCTTGCGTAATCAACGGAATGAGTTTGTCGGAGATTCCATTTCCTTCATTTCCCATCAGCAGAATACCATCAGGTTTATACGAAACAGCGTGATGATTTTCGCCATTGAGCAAAGCACCGTAAACCGGTCTTTTCGTATCGGATAAATAGCTCAAAAGGTCGGTGTAAACCACCTGAATCCTGAAAATAGCTCCCATCGATGCTTGCACCACTTTTGGATTGTAGCAATCAACCGTTTCGCGTGAGCAAACAATTCGTTCGATCCCGAACCAATCGGCCAAACGTAAAATCGTACCCATGTTTCCCGGATCTTGTACACTATCTAATGCCAATTCAAAACCTTTCTGCGTTGCTGTTAGTTCCGGACGTTTGAAAACCGCCAGGAGTTTATTCGGTGTTTTTAATCCGGAAAGCTGCTCCATTTCGGTGGTGTCGGCACTAAAAGCAGCTTCTCTGAAATCTTCAGGAACAATGGAGAGTTCATCTTTGTGTGCTACTAACGCAACAAGCGTATGGAGTTCACTTGCCAAACCTTCAAGCACCATTTTTTCACCCTCAACTACGAAAACACCTTCCTGTTCACGTACTTTTTTTTGATGAAGACTCCGAATCCACTTAATCCTGGCCTTTGAGATTTTTTCCATGTTCATATCAAGAAGTTCAAACTTACTGTTTTTTGATTAGTCGTAGGTTAATAAGATGTGTTGGATTGAAACAAGATTCCGGGTTGATTTTATCTAAATCCCTGTATTCAGCAAAACGACTTCCTCAAAAATGTTCAGGGACCTTCATTCGCTGAACTTCATTACATTTACCGATACTTCTAAAATGCGCGCTTAAAAAGTACTTATGATCAACGAAATATTACTACTCTTTATTTCTATCATACCTGCATGTTTACTGGCTTTTGTCGCTCCATCCTTTTTTAAGGAATTATGGCTTGACCTGCGTTTGGGGCGAATTTTTCATTACTTCATGTTGTTCGCGTTTGGGTTTGTCGTGCAAAAAGGTACGATTGCTTTGCTGGAAGAAGTTTCGCCCGATACCTGGCTCAAATTCCCGCTGTACTTCATTGTTTTGGCTTATGCCGCCGTTTTTGCCATTGCCACCAACAACAAAGAAGACCTGGAAATCGATAAAATCACCAATGTCAATCGTCCGCTGGTGCGCAATGCCGTAAATCCGAGGAACTATCTCATAGTAGCTTCAATTAGTTTAATCGTTTCTCTGGTAGTGGCTTTTTTAGCCGATCCGGTATTTTTTGCTGCGGTTACCGGAATTTCATTGGTCTATTACATCTATTCCTGCAAGCCATTTAAAATCAAACGTTTTGTATTTCTGGCGAAGCTCTTGATTGGTGTAAATTCGTTGATTTCAGCACTTTGCGGGTTTCTTTTAGCAGGGGGTGAATTACTTGATTTTCCTCTATTCTGGTTGATTTTCATTCTTGTTCCCGTTTCATTGATGGCCAATTTCATTGACTTGAAAGATACGGCCGGTGACAGGCTTGCGGGAATAAAAACACTTCCCGTGATTTGGGGCGAACCGACCGCAAAACGGCTCATCGCCTTGTTCACCTTTTCGGCTTATGCGTATGTGTTTTTCTATTTTAATTCGCTGCTCATTGGTTTGACGTTGTTGCTCACGGTTTCAGTACATATCTATTTGATCTTTCGGGAACCGTATCAGGAAAAACCGTTATTTTTATTGCATAACAGCCTGTTTTTGGGGCTGATACTGTTATTGTTGATTCGGCCATACATCCATTACTAGCGCTTTGAAAAAACGAACCATCTTTCTTTTTCTGCTGCTCTTGAACCTTTCGCTAACGGTTCATGGGCAAGTATCGAAGAATCAGCTTGTAGTTTCATCTGATCGGGCAGCCGTTTTTCTGAAACATGCACAAACAGAATCGGGATCGATAGAAGATTCCACGAATGCGTTATTCAATGTATGGGAAACGATTTTGGTGGCAGATGCTTTACTGGAGCGATTTCCAACTTCTGACACAACAGTTCAGCGCTCCCTGAAATGGCTGAAATCAATGGAAAATGAAGATCAGCTGATTTGTCATAATGCACAGTGCAATCAACGTTTTTGTATCGAAACATCGGCGCTTTATGTGCAATTACTGGCTAAACTATCTTCTCCGGCCGAACAGCAATCCCGGCTAAACGCAATCAGTCAATTACAGGAAAAAAATGGCTGCTGGAAAGTTGGGAATCCTGATGTGTTCTACAAAACCGATTTTCCTTCCGTAACAGGCTTTGTACTCAACCTGTTTGATGAACTACATTTCAAAAGTTACGGAATCGATTCGGCTTATCGTTTCCTGATCAATAGTCAGTTGGAAAACGGTTCCTGGGGACAAAGCTGGGAATATTATGGTTGCACGGGGTATGCGCTCTGGCAATGCCTTCCCGCGTTAAAAAGATGTGCGTACGGGGGAAAAACGTTAAAAAAGGGGAAAGCATTTATCCTTTCAACACAATTGACCGACGGAAGCTGGGCTGTTTCTAACGATAGTCTTTCCAATCACATTTCTGTCGAATTACAAACCGCTTTTATGCTCAGTTGCCTGCAACAGGAAACCGACGAGCTTTCAAAAAAAGCGTTTGAAAAAGGCCTTTCTTTTTTACTGAGCAAACAACTGTCAAATGGTGCCTGGGAAGGTGGTTTTTTCCCTATTCCGAGTGAACGCTACAAGAAACGGGAATACCTGATTGCAACAGCATTGATTTATAAGCTGCTGATTGCGGCACAAAACAATTCCGGTAATGGGTAAATTGGTTTGGTCTTGCCTTCTTGTGTTAGCGCTTTTCAGCTGCGGGACCGGCAAATTGAAATCCGGAGAATTGTTTCTTTCTCCCGATTCGGGGAACGATAAAATTTACATTCTTTCTGCTTTTCCGCAACAAGCAGATAGTTCCGGACTTTTTCTGAGTGCGCTTTTGGTAAAACACACAGATGAAGATAACAGGCAGCTTACCACTTTTGTTACCACTTACAATCGTTCCACACACGAGGTAGCAACCATTCCGTTTTTTACCGATTCGCTTATGTCTCTGGACAGTAAACGGTTTCCGTTGATACTGAAATCGGGCACTACAGATTCATTGCAACCTTCATTTACTTTTTCCCTGGACCGTAATTCACTTGAATTGACAGTTGATGATCTTAAAGGAAGGAAAACCGGACAGACGCTTAAGTTTCCCAAACAGCAACCATTCAAATCGGTAGCAACTGGCACTGAATTTAAATTAACGGCGATCAAACCACTTTCTGTTACACTTACTAAATGGAATAATGAACCACAGGATCAATCGAATGTGATGTTCTTGCACACGCTTGATAACGGTGAATCGTTGTTTCAGTCACAATCGGCCAATAATTATTGCTGGCTCGATTTCAGTACCAGCGAGACCGCAAGTCATAGTCTTTTCTTTCAATACGATTCATTGGGGAAGATCACTCCAATTTACTCTACATTACCAGACGATGTTCTTCCGTCCATTCGACTCGATTCGCTTTTCCTGTTGAAACAACATGACAGCCAGGTATCAACTGCATTCACACTAATTTATCCGACTGAAAAAAGCGGATTGGAAAACTTAGAAATCAAATTGGCTCCGTTGAAACAAAGACGAATTTTAACAAAAAGCACTTTTTCTGTAAGAGCGGTTGATGTTCTACTAAACGATCAGTTGTTTGGAACCGGAATTCTCTATATATTGTAACTGATTCATGCGGAAATTCCAATTATTTTTTAAACAAGTTGTAGCTAAAATAGAAGACTATACGCTTCCGCTGAAACGTTATTTATTGCTGTTCATCGCTATTTTAAGTTTGCGTCTTTGCCTCGAATTCTTTGCCAATAACCGGTTGTTCCAGTCAGATGACGTGATGCATATCGGACTTTGGTTCTTGTTTATCGTCCAGGCCTTCATGTTGCAATTACACTTGTTTTCGAAGGTGAAAGTGGAACAGATCGTTAAATTGGTCATCTGCTGTTTCTCCATTGCGCTCACCGCTCCAATTATAGACCTCATTGTTTCACAAGGCAAATTTTCGAAGATGAATTATCTTTCCGTGAATTCGTTTTCAGACATTGCCTGGTCGTATATTACCATTGGTGGCGCTAGCTTGAGTCGTGGAGCAACGTTGGGAATCCGGACAGAAATTGTGTTACTCGTAATAGCCAGTTTCAACTACGTATATCTCAAAACAGGAAATATCTGGCGTTCTTTGGCTGGAACTTTTTCGATTTACACCGTTCTGTTCCTTTCGGGAGCTATTCCTTATTTTTTGGGAAAAATCAATACGGCTTTCAACCTTACTTATGGTCAAAACGACCAATCTTCCAGTTACTTGCTTTTTACATTAGACATTGGTTTGTTCCTGTTTCTGGCGTATCGCTACAACCGGAAGATGATTTCGTTTAAGTTTGATTTTCCTATTGTTTTCAGAATATTTGGTTCAATTGGATTGGTTGTCTTAGGAGCATACTTAGCCCGAAAAGCCTATCCGGACAATTGGATGCTTGATCCCACCACGCTTTATTATTTCCCTTTATTGGCAGTTGTGTTACTAATGCTCTATACATACGAAGGGTATGGAAAGCAGCAGCTAAAAAATGAAGGAACAAATTTTACTGTTCAAAACGGTTTATTGCTGGTACTAGTGTGTACAAGTGCGTGTATTTCCTTTCACACGTTATTTGCCGTATTATTTACCTGGGGAATGCTTTTTTTCCTGTACGAAAAACCGCTTCGGTTCATCAACATTTCATACCTGTCTCCTTTATTACAAGCCGGTTTAATGCTTGGTTACCTGTTGATTGGCTTCATGGCTTTTGGTGCTCCAATGGTAGGAATGGAAATATCTGTTATATTTCTCACACTAATTGTTTCATTTTTAATCTATTTGGTAATGTTTTATATTAATAGATATATTTACAAAAAGTAACTACTACATGCTTATGAAAAGATCTTTTAAACTAAAAGGTTCACTATTCACGTTATTTTTATTTTTTATCGCATCCAATTCGTTTGGACAGGTCACTATTTGGTCAGAAAACTTCAACAATGGTTGTGCAAGTAATTGTATCGCTTCTACCTGGAACGGCTGGACCATTCTTGATAACGATGGTGGAGTAACAGGTGGAGCACCCAATGACTGGTTTGTGAGTTGTGCCGAAGAAGGAATCACTCCCCCGGGCTGCGGCTCCAGCTGTATAGGAGATGCCAGTTTGCATATTGGTGCAAATCCTGGGGCAGGTGGTGATATGGGGGCCAGTTACAACGAAACCGGCGCAACCAATGCTACATTCAGAACAGCTGTATCACCAACAGTGAACACAACTACCTATTTAGGGGTGATTACGCTTTCATTCGATTTCATTGCTTTTGGTAGTGCTGGTTGTTCTGATGATCGCCTTCAGTTGCGTTTGAGTACAGACAACGGTGCTACATGGCCTGCAGGCTATCAATATTGTTTAACCAGCGTCTGCTGTGGTGCTTGCAACGGTTACAGTCAGGGGCAATGGACAACCTATACTTTAGTCCTTCCGGCCATATTCAGCAACAATTCTAATGTCAGACTAGGTTTTAACTGGCTTAACAATGGTAACGGATCTGGCACCGATCCTTCAGCAGCTATAGATGATATTCGATTTACGACCCCCCTTCCACTTTCGGTTGACCTTCTCAGTTTTTCTGCTGAAAAAAGTTCATCAGGTACTAATGTTTCCTGGAATGTTGAAAACGAACGAAGCTTTTCTCGTTATGAATTAGAGCGTTCCTATGAAGGTGGTGAGTTTTCGTTTACCAAGATTCATACTGTAAACGGAAATTGCTCCGGCGATGATCCGTGTACGTATTCCTACAAAGACATCAGTCATACAAAAACTGTTTATTACCGCTTGAAAATGATTGACGAAAATGGCGAATTTTCCTATTCTTCAATCATCAGCCTGGATGAATCAGTTGTTAACGCCAATACTTTTACGCTTATTTCCGATTATGTGGAGAATGACGTTTTACAGGTGAAACTAAGCGCGAAGAAAAAATCATCTGCTAAATTCGTTTTGTATAACATTGCCGGAAAAGCGGTTGTTACAGAAAGTGATGTGCCGATCAAGTCAGGATTCAATCAAAAAAACCTGGATATCAATAAACTTTCAAACGGTGTTTACATTCTGAAGATCTATTTTGAGAACGACGATAAGGTGTTGAGCGCGAAGGTGATTAAATCTTAATAGTGGTTAGTTAACTTTATTCTCAGCTAACTATAGATGTTTTTTGAACGCTCGATTTGTAAGGCCTCTTTCTCATTGAAATCATCAGGTAAGTAACAAATGATATCTATTTTAGCCACAGATGTCTCAGATTTTCACAGATACAATCTATGTTTAATCTGAGACATCTGTGGCAAATATGCGTATTTCGAAGATGGCATCAATGGCATTATTTCCAACTCTTTAAAACAAAAAAATCGGCCCGCATTTCTACGAGCCGATTCTATCTATTTTTTATCGTTAGTCCTTATTCTGCGTTTGCCTCAGGCGCAGTTTCTTTACGCTCTGGTTTTGGCAACAAAATACGACGTGACAATTTCCATTTTTTGGTTTTCGGATCTTTTCCAACTACCTTGAATTTCAATACGTCACCTTCTTTACAAACGTCTTCCATTTTGGCAACTTTCTCCCATGAGAATTCCGAAATATGGATCAAACCGTCAGTTCCCGGAAGGATCTCAACGAAGCAACCGAAATCTTTCACTGCTTTCACTTTTCCTTCGTATTCTCCGCCTTCATCCACTTGTGGAGGGAAAGCAATCATACGAATGCGTTGTGTTGCAGCTTTCATATCGTCGCCATTGTTTGACATCACCTGTACGCGGCCTTCTCCGGTTTCCAATTCCTCGATTGTAATCGTTGTATTGGTATCCTTCTGAATTCCCTGGATGATTTTACCTCCAGGTCCGATGATCGCTCCGATCATATCATTCGGCACGTTGAATGCTTCGATACGTGGCGCCTGTGGTTTGAAATCAGGATTTGGTTTAGCAATCGTTTCAATGATTTTGTTCAAGATGTGTAAACGGCCTGCACGTGCCTGCTCCAATGCCTGGATCAATACTTCGTATGGTAAACCGTCAACTTTGATATCCATCTGACAAGCAGTGATTCCTTTTGCTGTTCCGGTAACTTTAAAGTCCATGTCACCCAAGTGATCTTCATCACCAAGGATATCCGACAATACAGCAAATTTGCCTTCATCTGCAACCAATCCCATGGCAATACCGGAAACCGGTGCTTTGATTTGAACACCACCGTCCATCAACGCCAATGTACCTGCGCAAACAGTTGCCATTGAAGATGAACCATTCGATTCCAAAATCTCAGAAACCAAACGAATGGTGTAAGCATTGTCTTCAGGAAGTACCGGTTTCAACGCACGAAGCGCTAAGTTTCCGTGACCGATCTCACGACGGGAAGTTCCACGAATTGGTTTTGCTTCACCTGTAGAGAATGGTGGGAAGTTGTAGTGCAACATGAATTTCTCCGTTCCGCGGAACGTAGCATTGTCAATCAATTGCTCATCGAGTTTACCACCCAATGTTAATGTCATCAACGCTTGTGTTTCACCACGTGTAAATACGGCTGAACCGTGAACCATCGGTAAGTAATCGATTTCAGCCCAAATCGGACGAATCTCATCAAACTTACGGCCATCCAGACGTTTCCCTTCGTGTAACATCACGTAACGAACCGCTTTTTTCTTTACTTCAGAGAAATAAACAGAGATAAATCCGCCGATTTCTTTTAATTCTTCGTCAGTATACTGTGCTTTGAATTCCGACTTAATCGCGTCAAACAACTCTGTACGTTTTGCTTTATTTGCCAATCCCTGACGTGCGACTTCTTTGCATTTATCCATTGCAAATTCGTACACTTTCGCTTTGATATCTTCGTTGTGCGTTTCGTGCGAGTATTCACGTTTTGGTGAAGCAGTAGCAATTTCAGCAGCCAAATCCAATTGGAACTGACACTGTAACTTGATGGATTCGTGCGCCAGTTTAATGACTTCAACCATTTCCAATTCAGAAATTTCCTGCATTTCACCTTCCAGCATCACAATGTCTTTTGCTGTACCAGCGATCATGATATCGATATCCGATTCTTTCATTTGAGAAATAGTCGGGTTAATCACGTACTCACCATTGATACGGCCTACACGTACTTCAGACATTGGTCCGTTGAACGGGATATCCGAAACCGCGATCGCAGCCGAAGCAGCCAATCCGCACAATGCATCCGGGTTGTTTTCACCATCATAAGCAAGCAATTGAATCATCAACTGTACTTCTGCGTGGTAATCATCCGGGAAAAGAGGACGCAAAGCGCGATCTACCAAACGCATGATTAAAATTTCGCTTTCGGAAGGACGAGCCTCACGACGGAAAAATCCGCCCGGGATACGACCTGCTGACGCAAATTTCTCTTTGTAGTCAACTGTTAACGGAAGAAAATCAACTCCTTCCTTTGCCTCTGGCGCTGCAACCACTGTTGCCAATAACACCGTGTTGCCCATTTGTAACACTACTGACCCGTCGGCTTGTTTCGCCAATTTTCCGGTCTCGATGGAAATTTCTTTCCCGCCAGTAACGATGGACTTTTTGATTCCTATGTTCATATTTATATTTTACTTTTTAATTGAGACTTAAGACTGACAGACTTGAGTCTCTTTATTGTTGTCAGTTCTAGTTCCCGGCTGAAGTGTAGCGGATCGGTGGGAGTATCGAGAACTGACAGCAAAAAAGGGGACAGACGGAATAATCCGAACAAGCCCCCTCTTTTTAGTATGTGTATCGTTTTAATTAACGACGTAAACCTAATTCTTTTACCAAAGCACGGTATTTTTCAATATCCTTACGCTTTAAGTAATCCAATAAACTACGACGCTTACCAACCAACAATTGCAATGCGCGTTGCGTTCCGTAGTCTTTGCGGTTCTTTTTCAAATGCTCTGTTAAGTGAGCAATACGGTAAGTAAACAATGCTACCTGACCTTCTGTTGAACCTGTATTCGTTTCAGCACCTCCGTGCTTTGCGAAAATCTCTTTTTTCTTTTCTGTATTTAAGTACATGCCAATATTACTTGAATGATTTTTATGTAGTCATCCCGAACTTTTCGGATATAACGGTGCAAAGATAGTAAAATAACCTAAAACCAATATCAACCAGCGTTAAATTATGTTGAATTCTAAAAAGGGAGTAGAATATTTTGCAATTTAAAGTAAACAAACACACAGTAGTATGAGACCCCGAATTCATTTTAAAAGCCTTGCTTTACTTTTAGTAATCTGTTTCAGTAGTCATTTCTCAGATGCTCAATGGCATTGTCGAAAAGCAAAAATCATCCGCAATTGCACCGGAACCTATGTGCAATTCGGTAAAAACAATTACCTGGTGTGTAATGAGGAAAAGCTCAGCGAATGGAAAAACGATCAAAAAATAAAGGTAAAGACACGAAAAGTGGCTTCTTGCCCAGCACCGGAAGGTGAAATCTGTATGTTGTACTATGAATACAAAGGATCTGTGGAAATAACGGGTATTAAGCCTAAAGGGGCTCCCAAATTTACGTTCGAAAAGGCGTAATAAGAATTTCAAGTCATCTTGAAAGAATCACTGGGACTACAACACCCCGTCAGACTCGTAAATCCCGTTTTTATAGAGACGTACTTTAAGCAAAACGCCATCATGGTCGTAAACGAAGACTTTACCGGTATTCAATTGGCCGTTCATGAAATGGCCATCCATCCAGATTTCGGCGCTTTCGGTGTATACTTTGTTTAATCCGTTTGGCATGAATGTCATTCCTTTGGAAACCCGCGGATCTTTTAACATCGGAGGGTGGTAATAAGCCAAGCCTTTGGTATTGAGGTTTTGTTTTTTATCCTTCACCGGCGAAACAGAAGTTGCCAATGACGGTTCCAAACGCATTTTCTTTGGTGTGCGAATCGCAGTATAAGTCATCAAAACTTTGGTATAATTGGCATTCAACCAGGAATAATCAACGAGTTTTGTTTCAGATTTTACCTGCTCCAGCGATTCGCCTACCCAGAATTGAAATGATAAGTCTTTTTTAAACAAACGGTGTGTAAAGAACACCTGCCCGGCAATCATTTCGCGCTGGTTGAACATCATTTTGCACGAATAAACCGAGTTACTGCTTTGAACGGATTGTTTGATGGAAATGCGTTTCGGAACGGAACTTGCCTGAACGAGTTCACCTTTTCTGTCAAACCTAAAATAGGTTCCTGCAGGTCGGTTGTCAGCATATTCACCGATCAAACGTGGCGTAACACCATCTTCATAATAAGTAATCCAAACTCCTTCTTTACGTCCGTTTTTGTATGAACCTTCTTTGTATTTTAACTCCTGGTCGTCAACAATCGGATCGTTGTCTCTTGAAACAACCCAAAAGCCTTCACGCTCACCTGATGCGTTCAAATGATTACGGGAAGCCTTAGCTTTCAGATCGTGGGCCTGAACGAATCCAACCGACAATAACAACAGGGTAAGAAGTAAGAGTTTAGTCATGGGTAAAATTGTTAAAGTGAAAATACTACTTCTACCCAGAATGTAGTTGAATTAAAAATAAATAGTGCCGAAAAATGAATATTTAAGTGTTTTTGACGAACAAAGCCAAAATTCGTTAACTATTTCTTTCTGAAATATCACGGTGAAGCCTGATGAGAATGATCGTTGTATTAGCCATAGCGTGAATTGTTGTTGCTGAATTCTGTTCAACCACGTACAATTCCTCTGCTTTACAAGAGCCTGAAGGTGTAAGTAGATCACCTTCAACCATCCAAATAAAACAATGCTCTCCTTTTAGTATTAGTTCTTCCTTTTCTTTATAAGTAAAGATTTCTGCCGAAGCATGGTATTCTGGTTTGTAGATAATGTTGAAGTCTGTGATTTTACCGAAACTAGTCATTTTCAAAGCTCCCGGAAATGAAGCTTGCTCCAGCGGCGATAGTTCAAATGACGATTTGTTACCCGAATCTGTTGTGAATTCCATCGTAAGTTCACCCTCCAGCACACAGAGAATTCGAAGATAACCCGGTAAATCAGTAAATTCAGAACGATCTGTTTCAATGGTAGCAGTGCTGATTCTATAATCAAAATTGCGCGCTGCATAATTGGAATTCTTGGGATAAATAAACAGCTCGGTGGTTGTTCCGCCATTCCACTTATTAGCTGTCAATTCCTTTTTACGAATAATCATGAACGAAGAAAGGATGCCTTGTAAGACATCCTTCCGGTATTTAGTTTCTAAAGAATTTCAGCGATAAGCCTACTTTTTGTTTCAGTTCCCGGCGATCCACAATGTAATCAAGGAATCCGTGCTCCAATACAAACTCGGAGGTTTGGAAACCATCTGGTAAATCGCGGCCAATGGTTTCTTTCACTACGCGTGGGCCCGCAAAACCGATCAATGCTTCCGGTTCAGCAATATTGAGGTCGCCCAGCATGGCGAAAGACGCGGTAACACCTCCTGTTGTAGGATCTGTCAAAAAGGAAATATACGGCAATTGTTTTTCGGCAAGCAAACTCAACTTACCAGATACTTTTGCCATTTGCATCAGCGAGAATCCGGCTTCCATCATCCGCGCACCCCCAGATTTGGAAATGATCATAAACGGTGCGTTCAATTCCAATGCTTTGTCAATAGCCCTGGCGATTTTTTCGCCCATTACAGAACCCATGGAACCACCAACGAACGAAAAGTCCATGGCAGCAACCACAAACGGGTGCTCGTCCAATAGGCCATGAGCAGTGCGGATAGCGTCTGTTAAACCTGTTGTTTTTTGGGTCGTTTTGATTCGATCGGTGTATTTCTTTGTATCGACAAACTCGAGCGGGTCACCGGAAGAAAGTTTGCTATCCAGTTCCGTGTATTTTCCTTCATCGAAAAGAATCTGGAAGTATTGCTCCGACCCGACCCGTTCGTGATTAGAACAGCGGTCGCAAACCCAAAAGTTCTTGGACAGATCCTCGGCTGTGAACAATGTTTTACAACGGGAACATTTATTCCAAAGTCCCTCAGGCGTTTCTTTTTTGTCTTTTGTGGAAGTGGTAATTCCTTCCTTAGCGCGTTTAAACCAACTCATGCTTTAATTCGTTAATGCAGTTTTATAATGTGTTGATATTATTCAAATCGGCGAAAGCCTGCTCCAATCGTTTGATAAAAGTCAGCTCTCCCTCGCGAATCCACTTACGCGGATCATAGTGTTTTTTGTTGGGTGAATCGGCACCATCAGGACTACCGATCTGCGTGCGCAGGTATTCGATTTTCGTTTCTACGTAATCGCGGATTCCTTCAGTGAACGCAAATTGCAAATCGGTATCAATGTTCATTTTAATAACACCGTAACCAATTGCTTCGCGAATTTCTTCCAATGTTGAACCTGAACCACCATGGAATACAAAATCGACCGGATTGTGTCCTGTTCCGAATTTTTGCTGCACGAAGTCCTGCGAATTTTTCAAAATCTTAGGCGTCAGTTTCACATTTCCCGGTTTGTAGACACCGTGAACGTTTCCAAAGGCAGCTGCAATGGTAAAACGTGGACTGATCTTCATCAATTCCTCGTACGCATAAGCGACTTCTTCGGGTTGTGTGTATAATTTAGAGCTGTCTACATCAGAATTGTCAACGCCGTCTTCTTCGCCACCGGTAATTCCCAATTCGATTTCGAGGGTCATTCCGATTTTACTCATCCGGGCTAAGTATTCTTTACAAATCTCAATATTCTCTTCGATCGGTTCTTCCGATAAATCCAGCATGTGTGAGCTGTACAACGGTTTCCCGGTTTGAGCGAAATGTTCCTCACCGGCAGTAAGCAAACCATCAATCCAGGGCAATAAATTCTTAGCGCAGTGATCAGTATGCAAAATAACCGTTGCTCCGTAGGCTTCAGCCAATGTATGAATGTGTTTTGCTCCGGAAATACCACCTAAAATGGCTGCTTGTTGATTCTCATTCGACAAACCTTTTCCGGCAAAAAAATGAGCACCACCATTCGAAAACTGGATAATTACAGGAGCTTTTACCTTAGCAGCTGTTTCCATAACAGCGTTTACCGTGTTGGAACCTGTAACGTTTACGGCAGGAAGAGCGAAACCTTTTTCTTTTGCATAGTGAAAGATTGCCTGAACTTCGTCACCGGTTGCTACTCCTGCTTTGATATTGTGTGCCATGTTTCTTTTTTTCTGTTTCGGGCTGTAAATGTAGTGAAATCTGTTCAGAAAACGGGGACAAACAAAGTCATTTTCGCCTGTTGTTTTACTAGAAAGGAAATCCAATTCCGATATTAAACCGCGGACCGAACGGAGCGCTGATTTTCTTGCGCTGTTCATCTGTAAGCGTGTTTATGCCGTCATAATATGGCTGCCGCGACTGGAAAATCCATCGGGCACCTTCCGGTAATGCCGGATTGGTGAACGGAACTCCGATATCACAGCGCAGGATGAAGAATTCAAAATCAAACCGCAAACCATAACCCAGTGCCATTCCCAATTCTTTGTACCATGAGCTGGAAAATTTACTTCCCGGACGGTTTACATCTTCATTATAAGTCCAGATATTTCCGACATCCATGAATAAGGCGCTCTTCAGGAAACCTGATCCGAGGCGTAATTCGAGTGAAGCGCCCAGGCGAATATCACCGATTTGGGTTGCGGTTCGATTGGTATCCATGTAATACTGATAAGAACCTGGCCCCAACGTACGTGCTACGAATCCACGGTTATCATTGGCTCCACCAGCGAAAAACGAATAATCATACGGCAATGAGGTTGGTGTATTTCCATAAGGAACGCCGATACCGGCCATTGTTCTAAGGGCTAAAATTCGCTGACGTGAAAAGTTGTAGTATGCGATGAACTTGGTGTCGAACATGACAAATTGTGAATACGCCACCCCAAATGCCATGTGGCGTCCGGTTGTATCCGTTTGCTGTTTGCTTTTACCCAGAGCGAGTGTGTTTCCGGCGGCATTAAAGGTAGCGTTGAATGTCAATCGCAGTTTATCTGTCCTTTTTTCGTCTTTGTCGCGGTTATCGTAATCGTATACCAGTTTAAAGTCTTCCCAGATCAGCTGGTCGCTGTAGGCATTGCGCAAAAACAAATCATTGAGTTTATTAATGCGATCTTCAAAAGCGGCGGTTTTCGTTAATCCGACGAATTTGATTACGGATACAAGCGGAACACCTGCCGAAATGATTTGTGTTTTGCCCACGTACAATTTCCACAGGAAGTTCATCTGGAACACACCTCTTGTAAAATCGGGCCTTCTCTGGTAATTATAAGCTGTTGAAAGCACCGTTCTCGGACGGGCACGTTTGGGCAATTTCGTAATGTTGATCGGGAAGAAACCTGGTAAGTCAAACTTGAGTGTCGGCCCGATCTCAAAGGTGTTAAAACTTCGTCCGGATTTTTCCACTTTCTGTCCGTCGATCGTCTCATCGAACACAGGAGGTTGTGATTCAAAACCACCGCTCAAACTGACTGTTGTTAACCAACCTGCCCTGAAGAGGTTTTTATTGGTGTAATTGACTTCGGCCGAGACTCCTAAAAATCCATTGGAGTTGGTTGCCCGTGGCTGGAAACTGTAGCTTTGCTTTTTGGCAGGAACCAGGTAATAATGCACTTCTATTTCGCCACTTCCGGGCACTTCTTCTATAATTTCGGGTTTGATCACAGAGAACAATCCGAGCTGCAATAATCGATTATAGGTGCGGTCGAAATAATAATCTTTGTACGGATTGGTATATTCGAGATAATTCTGCGCCTCCAGCAAGCCTGGTTTTACGAATAGTTCACCATTGTAATGAAAGGTCGCCATACGCAGCGGATTCAGTTCAAGAGAATCTTTCGGCTTGCCAAACAGATTTTTCTCGACCGCACTTTTGTAAAAGGTCGCTTCCTTGTTACCATCGTCATGATTTTCAACAGCGCGGTAAAGCACGGCGTAATGCAGCGTATCTACTGTAGGAAGGAAACCGTTTTTCGTATCGAGAACTTCTCCGAATTTGTTTTCGTAAAATGCTTTGAAATTCCCGTCGAATAACGTGGTATCGCAGATGTGGAAAAAAACGTTCGACACGACGGTAGACTTATGTTTTACCTGGATGAGGCTGTCTTTGTAGAAGGGTGATTTCACTGTTCGATCTGTGAAAATGATTTTGAGTGTAATGCTCATCGTGGCACGTGTGGTGTCGGCCCGGTACCGAATATGCTGAGCGCTGAAACCGTAAAACGCATCGTCTTTCATCGCTTTGGCCACAATGTTCCGGTAAGCATCCAGCTGATCTTCGTCGAACGGAATCCGAAATGGTTTTCCTTTTTCCAGGAAGTCATAGAAATGGTCGTTGAATCCGAGTTTATCATTGGTTTTCCGCAAAAAACGTTTGGAATAGGATGTTTTCACCAATGAATTATCCGAAACTACTACCAGTGAATCGATGAAATAACGTTCTCCGGTTGTTATGAAATAGCGCGCGTTGATCTTTTGTTTTTTGCCGCTACCCACTGTATCAAGCACAGCTGTAACAGTATCGTAGAAATAGCCTTTTTTGTTGAGGTAGATATTGAGCTGTTCCTGCGATTTCCCGAATAGAAACGAGTCTACAATTACCGGCGCTTCCCCGAATTTATATTTGATCCGCTCGCGAATGGTCAATCTCGGGGTTACGGTGTCTTTCAGCTGAATGGTGCGTTTGTAATAGGTACTATCGCCTTTTGCTGTGGCGCGTGCAATCTTTCGTGTGTTGATCCGGGTTTCTTTAGCTTTGCGTTTGGCGTTTTTCTCATGGATGTTCTTCAACCTTCTCAATCGTGCCTTTTCTGCTTTTTCAGGGCGGATCATGTTGTAAGCTATCAATCGGAATTTAATGCTGGCAGTACTTATATTTGGTTGCTGCCTGAGGATCTCTTTCGCGGCTTCTTCATCTATTTTATCACCCGAAACTTTCAACTTATTGTCTTTGAGCAGATATTTACCCTCGGGTACATACTTGGTCACTTTACACTGTACCAGCAGCAATGCTACAATCAATAGCATAATGTGTGGTAAAAGTCGTGCCAAAAGTTTATATGATCGGGTATGTGAACTCATCGCAACAAAAGTAACAAAAGCAGGTCAGTGTTTGAAAAGTAAGCGTTAAAAACAGTTATCGTGTAAGAAATTGTGATATAGTAGGAAATCTGAACGATTAGAGATTGTAAACAGGACTATTTTTCAGCTGCTGTTTTGAATATTCAGCTTACAGTTTTAACCGCGTACACGCCTCTGGCGCGACTGAAACACTTATTGTAGTGTTAACACTGGAATTCTTGCCAAATCAACACGAATAATCCGCAACCATTTGAACATTTACCACCTAAATTTAAAACCGTATCTTTGGGTAACATGGAATCAACAAAAGAATTAAAATTAGCCGTACTCATCGATGCAGACAATGTTCCTTATGCCAACGTAAAGGAAATGTTTGAAGAAATTGCGAAGTATGGAACCCCGACTTTTAAGCGCATTTATGCTGACTGGACCAAACCAACCGTTTCGGGCTGGAAGAAAGTCCTGCTCGAAAATGCCATTACTCCTATACAACAATACAGTTACAGTACCGGTAAAAATGCGTCAGACAGTGCGCTTATTATCGATGCGATGGATATTTTATACACCGGAAAGGTCGATGGATTCTGCATTGTCTCAAGTGATAGTGACTTTACCCGTTTGGCAACACGTTTGCGCGAAGCCGGAATGAAAGTCATCGGAATAGGAGAGAAGAAGACCCTGAATCCGTTTATTACTGCGTGCGACAAGTTCATTTACATTGAAATTCTAAAACCGCAAGTTGTTGTTGCTGCTGAAAACGATCCGAAGAAAGTAGCCGTTAACACACCGTTGCCTTCACGTGAACCGCTCAGCAAAATTGATCCGGAAATCATCAAATTATTCAATGACAGTATTGTCGATTTGGCAGATGAAGACGGTTGGGCATTTTTGGGCGAATTGGGCAACCTGGTGCTCAAAAAGAAATCTGATTTCGACCCGCGGAATTATGGTTTCTCCAAGATGTTACCACTCATCAAAAGCATGAACACCTTTGAGATTGACGAACGGACAACCAGTAAAAGTCATGTAAAACATATTTATATACGGAAGAAGTAACCAATGAAATGAAAACTAACCTCATTTACAGAACAGCAACATCCGCCGATAAATCGCAATTAATCGAATTGGGAATGTTGGCCTATGGCCAGTTCAAAGACCGGCTTTCATCCGAAAATTGGGAAGATATGCGACAAGGATTGACCAATGAAGCCAATTGGTACTGGATGTTGGCCAAATCAATTCCTTTGGTTGCTGTGGATGGTGATCGAATCGCCGGAATGGCATTTCTGTTTCTCAGCGGCAATCCGTGGCAGGTTTATCCGACTGACTGGAGTTATATCCGGTTTGTTGGTGTTCATCCTGACTACGAAGGAAAGGGAATCGGAACAAAACTGACGAACTGGTGTGTTGAAAAAGCGCGTGAAGCAGGTGAAAAAACCATCGCACTGCATACTTCCGAATTAATGCTCGGAGCACAACATATCTACAAAAACATCGGATTTAAACAGATGGAAAAATTACCCGACCGTTTCGGAATCAGCTATTGGCTCTTTCGGATGGATTTATAATCCAATTGACTTTTTCAAACCAAGTTGCTATTTTTAAGGAATGAAATCGACCATCCTATTTCTGTTTCTAAGCTGTGTTTCGCTGTTTCATGCGCAAACAAGCGATAGTATTCCCCCGAGAAACAAGCAAATCATCGATACGGTTCTTCTATACGGAAAAGCCATTTCCCCGACTTACCAGGAAGCTGTTTGCACCGAGTTTGTGATTGGCGTTTTGAAACATTTCATCACACTGAGTAAGGAAGATGTCGTAAATATCAACATCAATCAACCGCGAAAAAGTATTGAAGATGTCTACGCTCAAATGGAAAACGGATCTCCGTATCCGAAGGGAGTCGTTCATGCTTTAACCAGCAATGGAAAAGGCGAAGCAATCACAAATCTGGCAGATGTAAAACCCGGCGATTTTGTCCAGTTTTGGTACTATCGCTCCTGGGGACATTGCGGAATTGTTGAACACATTGACCTGGAGCACAAAGTACTTTATTTATATTCATCGTTTCCAAGCACCGATGGTTATGGCATTCAGCCCTTTGATATGCCGGAATATTGTTATTTTGTACGATTGAAATGATCAGAATCAGAACACATATAATTGTATTCTCATGTAGTTTCTTAATGTTGCTCAATTCGTGTGATGATGGTAAAACTACTTTTCAGGTACGTTTTGAAGATGGTTTTCAAGTGGAATCATGCAAATGGGTAATGTTGAATGGAGAAATGATTGGCACTGTTGGTGATCTTACATTGGATAAAAACTACAAAGCACTACTCGCTGTCACTATTGATGCTCCTTATCAAATTCCAATCGATTCTCGTTTTGAACTATCTAGTAGGGATTTTTTAACCAAGATTATTATAATCACACCAGGAAAATCTCGTCGTTTTATTCAGGAAGGTGCCATTGTTAATGGTCATGGGGAATCACCTTCCGATCCAACCAATCGTTTGAAGGAGAAGGGGGAAACGTTTCTGAAAGATGTTATTCATCTTTTGGAAGTCATCGATAGTCTTGATACGGATAGTTTATAATTACTTCAAACACAATTTTATAACCCGCTCATAACCAAATCTCGGGAATTGATGTAATTTTGCCCGATTAAGTACCTAAAACAACAGTTCAGTGAAACGTTTTTTCCGCAGTAAATGGTTTAAGATCCCGATGTACACTTTTACTATTTTATTTGCATTGATTGGTTTTTTCCTAACCGGATCATTCATTGCAATCAAATTGGGATGGACCAATGAATCCGGCGCGATTGACACTAATAGCCGGTACTTTCAGGAAATTCACGACAAATACAACCAGGGTTTTGAAGTCGATAGCGTAAAAATGGTCGCCTACCGTTATGAAGCGCTCAACCGCATCATTGTATTGAATGATTTCCACCCGAAAAATGCGCAGTATATTTTAGGTGTATTGGAACAAAACGGCGATGAACGTGAAGTTTTACGAATGCTCGACGCGGTTGACCTGCAACTGAAAGAAAATATCCCTTATCAAAAAGCTATTGCCGAACTCAAGTCAAAGCAGAAGTCGCACAAACAAAAAGTGAGTGGACTCAGCGTTTTTGACTGGATGAATATTTCCGAATGGCAGGATTTTAAAATTGCCGTTGCCAAAGACAAAGCGCTGATCGATTCTGCGGCACGTGAAACAGGAGTGGAGGCACGTTTGATCGTTGCCTGTTTGGTAGGAGAGCAAATCCGTTTGTTCAATTCCAATCGCGAAGCTTACAAAAAATGGATCGGGCCACTGAAAGTGCTTTCCGTTGAATCGCAGTTTTCGTTTGGCGTTACCGGAATCAAGGAACATACAGCCAAAAACATCGAAGGCCATTTGAAAAACCCGAACAGTATTTACTACATGGGCTCCGAATACGAACATTTACTCGATTTTGTAGCTACTGACACGGCAACAATTGCCGTTGAGCGTATCGAACGGTTGACGAGTTACCGCAATCATTATTACTCATACCTCTACGCAGCGATTTTCCTGAAACAAGTGAAAGTGCAATGGGAAAAAGCAGGTTATCCGATTGATAGACGGCCTGAAATATTGGCCACGCTGTTTAATGTTGGTTATCCGCAATCGGTTCCCAAGAAAAATCCGAAAGTTGGCGGTTCAACGATCAAAATCTACGAAAAACCGTATTCCTTTGGCGCCATTGCGTTCCAGTTTTATTATTCCGGCGAATTGTATGACCTTTTCCCGTTTGAAAAGCGTAAATTCGATTGGGATGAAGAAGCGTAATAAATGGATCATTGGTGGAATGTTGGCGTTCGTAAGTATGACTTCGTGCGCGCAACCAACTTCGGTAATCGCTGATACAATTCCAACGAGAGACAGCACAACGGTGGTTATCAGCTGGAAGTCATTAGGAGAAGGAATCGATTTCTGTGAAACCGACGCTCCGTTCAAATCCATTATCAATGATTCCAAATTGACCATTTTGCGCATCAATCCAACCAAAGTGAATTTTGAATTGTACTGCGCTACCGGCCTCGACAAAAAAGCACGTACCGTAAAAGAATGGGCTGACACCTTTAATCTGGATATCGTCTTTAATGCCGGAATGTACGATTTGGCCAACAAACTGGTGAGTCGCGGTTATTTGAAAAGTGGTAAACATATTAACCAAAGTGCTATTCATCCGACTTTTAATTCCATGCTGGCTTTTCATCCGGTTGATAGCATGAAAGGAAAATCCTACGATATAATCGACCTGGAATGCACACCGTGGCAAACGGTAAAATCAACGTATCAGGCTTATGCGCAAGGGTTACGTATGCTGGATTGTGACGGAAACCCAATGAACTGGAAAAAACGCAAGCAATCGTGCAGTATGCTGGTAGCCGCCAAAGACAATGAAGGAAACCTGTTCCTCGTTTTTACCCGTTCACCGTATTTGCACAACGATATGATCCGGATTCTGCAGTTGTTTCCGATGAAACTGACTAATGCGATTTACATGGAAGGCGGTCCGGAAACCAGTTTGTACGTAAATGTAGGCGACACGATGATCGAAAAAGTGGGCAGCTACGTTTCGCAAACCTATGAAAACGATGCCAACGATCATTTTTGGAAATTACCCAATGTAATCGGCATTCGATTGAAATAACCATACAACCTCCGTTACTCGACGACTTATCACTACTTTTGTGATCATGTTTAAAAACAGCTTCCGGGAACTCTTTAAAATGGATCACAACGCGTCGAACCGGATTTTTGGTTTGGATTTTCTGCGATTTGTGGCCATTTCGATGGTTATTCTAGGGCACAGCACCGTGGTAATGCCGCCGGAATTCAAACCGGCTATTCAGCGTTACATGCTCGACGGTGTTTCTATTTTCTTTGTATTAAGTGGTTTTTTGATCGGCGGGATTCTTATTCGCCAGTTGGAAAAAGGAAAAGACAGCTGGTCGGATTTGGTACATTTCTGGAAACGCAGATGGCTCAGGACCATTCCCGCATATTTTTTCGTGTTGACAGGCATTTTAGTGTACACACTCATTGTAATGCCTGACCGTTTTCCGGGACAATGGTATGAGTTTTATATATTTTGCCAGAACCTATGGCATCCACGGCCTGAATTTTATGGTGAAGCCTGGAGTTTGAGCGTAGAAGAATGGTTTTATTTAATAGTACCGTCTCTTATTTTCGGAGGAATAGCACTCTTTAGATCAAGCCCTAAACGCATGGTACTAACAGTGATTATTGTCGTTACAGCCGCTGCGATTACTTATCGTTATTTGTTGTTCCAACAACTTATTCATGATGAAAGTATTTCTTCGTTCAAGGAATTAAAAAAATTGGGTGATGGTTTAATCACGTACCGTATTTTACCACGTCTTGATGCGTTGATGTTTGGCGTAATGGGTGCTTACCTGATGCATTATTTCCCCGCTATCTGGCGTTTATGGAAATTACCGGTTCGTTTCCTTTTATTTGCTGCCGGATGGTTTATTCTTTATGCCGTAAAACGTGATAACGCGGTCGATTTTGTGTTGTACGATGCCGTTTGGTCACACGTGTTGAAAGCCGCAGCAGTATTGATTATGTTACCGTTTTTGTCTAAGCTCGTTTTCCGCCCCAATTGGATCACGCGTTTTATCACCTTCATTAGCCTCATTTCGTATTCCATGTACTTGGTAAACTGGAAAGTAGTGCTCATTATGATCATGAAAAACGGGATTTATCAGCAGCTTCATGGACCGTGGACGGTAACCGCTCATTGGGAGTTGGATTATTGCGTTTTTTTGGGAATAACCATTGCATTATCCTACCTCATTTACAGGCTGATCGAGGTGCCGTTTATGAATTTGCGTAAATAAGCTACTGATTTTCCATTCCCATAGGGTTGGGACATGCGTACAATGATCTTACCCCTACGGGGTAAAAATAAATGCATAAAACTGTTTTCTAAGATATTACGTCCCTACGGGACTGAAAACAAAAGCTACAGATCACATCGGTGTACCTTCAGGCAATTGAATAAATTGTCTGTGGATAAGAATGTTAGTTGTCTGCTTCCACCCATTCCACCAAAAGATTCATCACTGTTGAAAGTGCTTCTTCGTTCGCAATTACCTGTTCAAGGCTCGTGAATGAAATCGATTTCCGGGTATCCGTAAACTTTCCGCCAAGCAAACCAGTTGGGTCATTGATTTGTGCTCCGTTAGGGAAAATGAGTAAGACTTCATCTTTCCTCCGGAGATGAAATACCACTAAATCACCTTTGTAAGCTTTCGGATCGGCATTTTTCACTTCACCGGTAAAATAAAATGCGGGAGAATTCCATTTAATCTGTTCGCTGATCAACGGATTGGCTGAAAGAATAAAATCGCGCAATTGTTCAGCCGCGTCTTTCAACGGGTGATCCAATTGCGCGAAATAAGCTGTTACAGCGGCTTCTGACAAAACAACAGTATTACTTAGTGTACAGATGGAAAAAACCGTGTGCTGTATACAAGTTGTCTTTTACATCATCGTATTCGTATTTCTCGCTTGTTGGAGTAACCAAGTAGAAATAAACTCCTTCTGTCAATTGTTTTCCGCCATCGTCAAAACCTGTCCAATCATTTTTGTAATCGTCATTTTCATAAATGATATGTCCCCAACGGTTAAAAATAGTAAGCGAAACCTTATCATAATCTTCCCAATTGGTAATGATCAGCGCATCGTTGGTACCGTCACCATTGGCGGTCATTACGTTCGGCACGATCAGCGGGCATTGATTGTAGACATTAATTGGTGTAATATCAATCGATTTATTACAGGCGTCAGCAATAATAATATTGAACTGATTCAGGTTCGGTCCCACCATGCTCGGATAAATCGTGACAGTATCATTATTCGGGAACAAACCAGGTCCCCAGATATAGGTATAAGGAGGATAACCGTTCTGTACATTACACCATAGTTGAACGGTTTCGCCCTGATCGGCGCAGAAATTGGTCGAATCGAGGTAAGTTACTTCCATGTTGATGTAATCAATGATTTCCAATGAAATAGAAGTTGTATCGAATGTTCCGTCGCATGGATGCTCAATAATAATGTTGAATTCAACTGTTTCAGTTCCTTCGGTAATGCTGTCAAGGAAAGCTGATATTCCGATAGTATCTGAGAATACTCCGGTAGGAATAGTCAGTGTATCAGGAATATACGTGTAATCTGTTCCGTTAATCGCAGTACCGCTCAATACAACCTGAACAACAAGTGCTGTAGTTGTATCGGTTCTTGAAACGATAAAACCGGCAAAACCGCAATCTTCTATCAGATTCGTTGTTCCGGTAACGTCAACTTCTATCGGAATTTCGAGCTCACAAGCGACTACTCGATAACCGAATGTCCTGGTTTTCGTATTGATCAGCACGCCGTTTTTATATTCTTTCACGGCGACTCCGGCCACATACGTTCCGATAAGATTGGGTGAGAAAGTCATCATTCCTGTCATCGGATCGATGGTGATATTAGATCCCGGGCCAAAAGGCACGAGTGCTGAATAACCCGGTTCCCAAACCACATCCGAATAAGGCGGAGGTGTTTCTACTGGATTGGCATCCAGTGAACTACCACCCGAATACGGCGCGATGACTTCGTAAACAAGTGAATCGCCGTCAGGGTCGAAAGCCGCGTGATCGAACGTAAGCGTGTTGTTGTTACATAATACCAGTGGCGGATAATTGATGAAACGCGCACCTTGATTGTGCACATCCGTTAAAGCACTTCCGGGTACAAAAGTGGTCAATGTAATCCCGTTATCACCCGGATTGGTAATGTTATCAATGTTATTCGCCCAGCAACAACGCTGATAGGTAATAAAATAACCTCCCACATCAAACGGTAATGTTACGGTATCAATGTAAATGGCGCGCTCGATACAAATATCATCCGGTGGTGTTACACAGGGATCATCATAAATAACCGGTAGAATATTCCTGCTTGAAATGTCTACTGAAAAATCTGACCACAATGCACCATTTCCATAAAAAATACGGTACTGAAGCGGGTTATCGAAATCGGAATTTCCCGGACCGCAATCACGGTAGATCTCAAATGTAATTTTGTATTGATTGTTTCCTAATGAATCGTAGTAGATCTCCCCACCAACAATGTGTGTAGCCTTGGCACTCATTGAGAACATAAATGTTGTTAAGGCAAAAAGGAAGATTTTAAAGCAGTTTTTCATGATACTATTTTGGCATTGGTGCAACTAAAATACGTTTTTTAACAGGTAATGGTTGCGTGGGGTGTTCTTTTTATTTCGGGATGGTTGTTTTTCGTATCAGTTTTAAAATCAGGATAGAAGGAATCCAACTCAGTACTGCAGCCGTATTGTAAGCTGTGTTCCCTACAAAATCGAACTCATAAAACAGTACGAGCAACAAGCGCAACAGGATAGCTGAAGCCAACAATACCAGTACTTCTCGCATCCAGTGTTTGTGTGTTGTTATATCTTGTTTTCGAATTGCGAAATAGCCCTGTAAAGCTGCAAATGCGGTGTAACCGGCCAGCAAAAAGAAGATGAGTTTTCCCAAAACACCACCCATGGCATAATAACTCAAAATCCAGCCTGACGGAACCACAAATAAAAGCAACACGATCAACGTGATTTTTCCCAATAACCGGTGAATCTTCGGATTGCGCTCTACTCTGAAAATCACTAGTAAACTTACCAGCAACAAAGCAAGCGGAGCTGAAGCAGCGTGAATGGCTAGTCCGGCGGGAAACCAATATGAATCGAACAAAGCTTCTTTTCCCTGTAAATAACCTGAAGAAAAGTCGGGATACAGGTATGAAACGCCCACCAATAAAATAAATGCATTGAAGGAATTGAGGAATAGGAAAAACAGCAGCTTAGCCGGCAATAACCAAATAACGCTGTTCTTCATGAATGTATGCTTCGGGGTTCGACTTCAATTCTTTTTCCAATTGCTGGATCAATTGCAGGTTTTTCTTTTCAATCGGTGTGAGTAAACCGTTGACATTCGTACGTTTCGGTTTGTACCATTTGAAGGATTTGAAAACAGCTGTTAACGACTCATCGGTGAATTTCATGCCATGCCGCGCATAAATCTCGTTCCGCATATAAGCCAAATCTGTTAACGAAACATGATCGGTGTAGATATTGATCGGAATACCGCCCATGTCTTCGTCGTAAATTTCGGAGGTGATGGCTTCTTCATCATCCATTCCGCGTGAAAAACAGCCTTTAAAATGTTCTTTCGTAAGAATTATTGCTGCTGTCATCGGAAATAAACCGTTTCCAAGCGAAGTAACCTTTCCATCGGCCGCAATGCTGTAATATTCGAATTTGGTATACCAATGATAAGGAACACCGCCGATTTCGTTTTCAACGTAGTTGCGCACTTCCACCACGCTGTCGTTGAGGAATTTCACTCTCGGAGTCGACAGATCATTGTCACAGGTGTTCATCAGCATGTAGTTGTCGTAACTGAAAAGCTCTTTGGAAGCTTTAATCGTGTTTTTGGTATCAAGCGTGGTCAGGAAACGACTATGTGTTTCCGAACCACGAGCTTCTGAAACATACTTGTAGAAAGAAGTAATCATCGAATAGGTGTTTTCACTTCTTTTCCGACTGTCTATCACCGCCACATTTAACGAATCCTTACCAAACTCAGACCATTTTAATCCGCCGGTAAAAGAAATATCGGGAATAAATTTGAGGCGTTGCAGGTAGGAAGGAGCAACAACCATCGCATAGGCATACGAAAGGAAATACTCTTCGTTGAAATAATCAAACGGTTCGGTTGAAACCCACATGCCGAATTGTTCGCTTTCGAGGTTGAAACGGTATGTCTTTAATAAACGTGCGTAGTTCGGTGCCGGTTGATCATCGGCAAATGCTTTGGAAGTTCCGTCGGCATAAATTTTATGGAAAGAATTGCCTTTTTGCCCGATGGCAATGTATTCCATGATTTTACTCGGGTAAATGGCGTCGTATTCGGGTTTGATGATCTTGTTTTTGTCGTAGTTATACAAACCGTATTTACCGTTTTGCTTCAATTCCATGTGATCATCTACAATAAACCCCGGATTCCCAATACGTTCGTAATCCTGCGCGAGTAATTGATTTCCTTTCGAGTCCATCAATCCGAAGCGCAATTTGGTGGAAATCTTGTTTTCGCCGGCATAAATTTCCTGTTTGTTTTGTGTGAGGAAAAAAGTACCTCTGTAGGTGTTTGCAAAATACGAAACGCGTTTGTTTTTCTTCTTTGCCAGTTTGTAGCCGTTCAAGACCTGGTTGCTGAACGGATGTTTATCACTCAGTTCGAAAAATCCCAACTCACGCGAAGTCGTATCTTCACCCGGTTCGGCGACCACATCTGCGGTTTCCGGTTTGGCAGCAGTTTCTTCGCCTGAACAGGCAACAATGATTCCGGCAATTAGTAGAACGGCAAAGTAAAGCAGGCTCAAACGCTTATTCATGGTCTGTCGATTTTTGAGACCAAAATAAGCACAATTTCGACGCGGAAGAGGGGGTGTTGATTACTGGTGATAACAATTCAGGGAAAGGAAAAATGTGTCAATATTTAAGATGAAAAACCCCTCGTAATATTGCGAATTCACGTGCTGATATTTGACATGCCAATTTGCAATATTACGTGTCTTTATTTTTGTCGAAATTCGACATGGATAAAGGTGAAATCCTAACGTATCACCGTCACAAACCCATGAACCGTCTCTTGAATTTTATCCGTCGGAGTATAAAACAACACATAGGTATAAACGCCTTCCTGAACTGGCTCGCCATTGGCGGTTTTACCATCCCATTCGCGATTTTCGTTGTCGAATCGTTTGATTTCGTTGCCCCAACGATTGTAGATGTAACCTTCGTTTAGCGTCGCGCCAAGCAATTCGATCTTAAATGTGTCGTTGACAAAGTCTCCGTCAGGAGTAAACGCATTGGGAACGAACAATGAAAATTCTTCATTCTCACAAAACGTTGGTAGTTCATCAACTACAATGTGATGGAACGTATAGTGACAACCTTGCGGTGTTTGTTGTTCCTGCGTGTAATCTCCGGCTTCTGTTACCCATTGCCCGAACACCAGCACGGAATCACCATAACATAAAGCACTAAGGGTTTGATTGTTAAAAATAGGGATCACCAAAAGAATGATAGAGTGTGTGCTGTCGCAACCGTTGATGTCTGTAAATGTCTGGGAATAGGTATCCGGCGTATTTTCCCAGTTTCCGAAAATCAAGACCGAATCTTCCGCACAGAATGTAATCACTTCTTCTGTTGTTTGTGGTGTACAACCTTCGGTTACTACAATATTCGCACAGTCGTTGGCTACGCAATTACCGCTTCCAACTGTATAACAGATTTGGAAACTTCCTGCCCCCGAGACAGCCGGATTAAACAATCCATTTGCGCTAAGACAACCCGCACAATCAGCCGTTAACCATGTGCCACCTGCTGTTGCAGCTTGTAATTGAAATGCAGGATCGTTTGTGGTAAAAGGTCCCGCCGGTTGAATAGTAGCATCACCAACTGCAGCTCCGGCAGAAATAACTGCCGATCCGGTGGCTGTACATCCGTTTTGGTCGATGACGCCAACCGTATACGTTCCCGGACATAAATTAGGGTTCGAGGCTGTAAACGGTCCGTTCGACCATGCATATTGATACGGAGCAGATCCACCGCTGGCACTGGCTGTTGATGAACCGTCACACAATCCGGCGCAACTTTCATTCACGTTTGTAAAGTTGACTTGAAGATTATTGGCTCCGGTTTGAACCGTTCCCTGAGTCGTAAAAGTACATCCACCGGCATCTGTAACCGTAACGGTATATGTACCTGCACAAAGTGCTGAAATGGTTGCAGTGGTTTGTCCATTCGACCAAAGATAGGTATAGGGAGCAGTTCCTCCTGTAGCTGATACGGTGGCTGTTCCGTTGCAATTTCCACCACAACTTACATTGGTAACTGTAACAGTTGCCTGCAAACCTGCCGCAATACCACATTGGGGATTCATAGAAGCGATCCATGCATCATTAGCGGCATTATTCGGGTCACCGGGAGTTTCATTGGAACCGACGTTTCCGCTGTTCCAGTTGGCTTGAAGATTCCAGTCGTTGGAGGTATTGTTGGTAAAGGAAAACACTTTACCGGAAGCGGCTCCCGCGAAATAAATAATGGTTCCGTTGGTATTGTTCCCCCAACTCACGGAGTGTAAAGGCGTTCCGTTTACACCAAGGTTTGGAATCTGGAACGAATCATTGGTATTGCTCATCGCGACCTGGTTCCATGAACCTCCGCCTAATGTCCAGCCGCCGGCAGGGTAGGTGGAAACGCTTGTATTCGGGCTGGTGGTTGTGCCTTCCAGTAAGTTGGAGTTAGCAGGAATGATCAGTCTGCAATTTCCGTCGTTGAGATTACTGTCGTCAGGTGGAAGAGTCGGATTTACATCATTTTCGTTGTAAACAACAATATACGTTCCTTGCGGAACACAACTCCAGAAACTGATATTCGCAAAACGAATGGCACCGCTGGCAATTCCGGTTCCACCGCCCGGAGCAAAAAAACCGTTGTTATCGTCGATGATTACGCCACGTAAATCGATGCACGGCACAGGTGTTTGACAGGTAGGATTTCCGATCACCACAAACTCGACATATTCCTTGGCATTAGCGCCTTGCGATACTTCGTTAATGATGAGTTGTTGTGCCTGAGATGAAAAGCAAAGCAGTGAAACGATGCTTAAAACGATGCGGGATTTCCACATAACGAGTTGTAATAACGAACCTTCAATCTGAACTGGTTTCGGCTACGGTTTTCTACAGTAAAAACCGGCGTCAAGGATGTCAATTCTAATTGTTGGCGCAAAGATACGGGAACTGTGTTTAAGAAAGCGAGATTGAAATGTTAAGATTAGATTATTGTTCTGGAAAATGAACGATTCTCTTAATTCATGCGGTCATAAGTGTTTCTAACGGCTAAGAAACGGATAATTTCAGTTCTGGAAATACGGTATAATTAATAGCTTCCAGGTAGGTATTCTATGTTATCTATGTGAACTATGTGGTTAAAAAGTGTGGTAAAAGTTTACCCCAAATTCCCCTGCAGTTCAACCAATGAAGCATAAGAACCACTTGCTTTTCCGATCAGTTCCTGGTGCGTTCCCTGTTCCACCACTTCGCCGTTTTGGATCACCAGGATTTTATCAGCATTGCGGATAGTACTCAAACGATGAGCGATTACAATAGATGTTCGCCCGCGCATCAATTTGTCCAGCGCTTCCTGAACCACTTTTTCCGATTCGGAATCGAGAGCAGAAGTTGCTTCATCGAGAATAAGAATGGTCGGATTTTTAAGAATAGCACGTGCAATGGCGATTCGTTGTTTTTGTCCGCCGCTTAATTGAATACCGCGGTCACCGACCTGCGTCTCATATCCTTCCGGGAAGGAGGAAATGAATTCATGTGCGTTGGCTTGTTTGGCCGCTTCGATGATTTCTTCTTTGGTAGCTTCAGGCCGGCCGAATACAATGTTTTCACTGATCGTTCCTGCAAAAAGAATCACATCCTGTGGCACAACCGCAATGTGTTCACGCAAGTGTTTGAGGTCGATTTCCGAATTGCAGTTACCATTAAATTCGATGCTTCCTTCCGACAGCTGGTAATAATTCAATACCAGTGATGCAATGGTCGATTTTCCACCACCCGAAGTTCCTACCAGCGCAAGCGTTTGATTGGAAGCAATATCGAACGAAATGTTTTTGAGTACCGTTATATCTGCTCGCTGAGGATAATGAAATGTCACATTTTTAAAGGAAATAGCGCCGTTAATCACCGGTTTTGCTGTTCCGGTAAACAATTGCTGTTCACTCGTTTCATTGATGAGGTCCATCAGTTTTTCAGTAGCGCCCACCGATTTTTGAATGCTTGAATAAAAATCAGGCAGTGAACCGATACTGGCCGCAATAATCATCGTCATCATTAAAAAGGAATACAAATCGCCCTGTACCAGTGTCGGATTTGGCCCTTGCGTCATCAGCAAACCTTGCCACACGATAAATACGATGGCACCGAACATGCAAAAAACGATGAACGAAATAAACAATCCGCGCCATAAGCCGCTTTTAATGTTCAAACGACGAATTTCATTGATTGCCGTTCTGAAACGCCCGATCAGGAATGCTTCATTGGTAAACGCTTTGATATTCCCGATTCCCATCATGGCTTCTTCGGCAATGGCATTTGAATGTGCGGTTTGGTCTTGTGCTTCTTTTGACAAACGTTTAATGAATCGCCCGAAAAATACCGCGACCAATGCAATTACGGGGACAGTTGCAAGCATGATTAATGCAAGTTTCCAGGAGATGAATCCAAGAATAAAAATTCCACCGACAATCATCACAATTTGTCTAAAAAACTCAGCGATTGTGGTACGTAATGTTTCCTGGATTTGTGTAATATCAGCTGATAACCGACTTGTAAGTTCACCAACGGTATTGCGGTTGTAAAAATCCATCGGCAAATGCAGCAGACGATTGAATACATCGGTACGCAGGTCGCGCAAAGCATTTTCGGTGACGTTGGTAAACAAGACAACCCGAAAATAACTAAAGATAGATTGTGCTCCGAAAAGAATAAACAATGCCAGTGCAACGGTGTTTACATTGGATAAATCAATCGCTTTAACGGCTTCCGACATCGATGTTTTTGCGCCGGTTCCCGTTCCTAATAATTGTCCTAACAAAACAGGGAAAATCAACCCGGCAGAAGTTGAAAGGATGAGGAAGATCCAGCCGATGATAAAGCTGTTTCTGTATGGTTTAAGGTACGAGAAAATGCGTCGTGCCTTTTTATAACTGTCGCGGGTGAGTTGCACTTTTTCTTTTTTGGCCTTTTTTGGACGCAACATATATTTGTAAATTTGTGGTACAAAAGTAATCGTCGTTGAGGCTTTTAGTGCATTTTTTTAGAATATTTTACTCCGGTTCTTGAATATTTGGAAAAAGTAGCTATCTTTGCACTCCGCAATTGAGAAATAGAAATTCGTTATAAAGATATAGAATCATGAAAAGAACGTTTCAACCGTCCGTAAGAAAGAGAAAAAACAAACACGGATTCCGCAGCCGCATGGCAACGAAAAACGGTCGTAAGGTATTGGCTGCACGTCGCCGTAAAGGTCGTAAGAGATTAACAGTTTCTGACGAACCAAACCACAAGCGTTAATTCTCAGGAAGTTCTTTCTTCAAGATATAGACCATCTTTCTCCGGAAAGGTGGTTTTTTGTTTTGGGATTTTTTTAATTCATAATTCATCATTCGATTTTAGTAAGTTTGTTCAAAACAATTCACCCATGAAACTTCCCGTTGATCTTCGTTCCGATACTGTTACACAACCCACAGCCGCGATGCGCGAAGCTATGTTTAATGCACCGCTTGGAGACGATGTATTCCAGGAAGATCCCACTGTAAATGAATTGCAGCAATTCGCAGCTGACTATTTCGGGAAAGAAGCCGCGCTGTTTTGCGCATCGGGAACGCAAACAAACCAAATTGCGATCAACGTGCATGTACAGCCGGGTGGAGAAGTTATTTGTCACGAAGACAGCCATATTTACAAATACGAAGGTGGCGGAATTGCCAAGAATTCGGGAGCTTCTGTGCGTTTGTTAACCGGAAACAGAGGCCGCATCACCGCTGGCGATATCGAACAATGGATCATGCCCGACGATGTGCATTTTCCGGTCACCCAATTGATTTCTTTGGAAGATACATTCAACAGAGGTGGTGGCTCCGTTTATGATTTTGCTGAAATAGAACGCATTTCGGCATTGTCGAAAAACCTGAAATTACCTTTACACCTTGACGGTGCGCGTTTGTTTAATGCGTTGGCAGTAAACAATATTGATCCAAAACGTTATGCAGCAGCGTTCGATTCCATCTCCATTTGTTTGTCGAAAGGATTGGGCGCTCCGATAGGCTCCTTATTATTAGGTAAAACCGAATTCATTCACCGTGCCCGCCGGGTGCGAAAAGTATACGGAGGCGGAATGCGCCAGGCAGGTTTTTTGGCTGCGGCTGGTTTACACGCGCTGAAACACCATACCGAACGCTTGAAAACGGATCATGAACACGCAAGTATGCTTGAAAAAGCGCTTTCGGAATGCAGCTGGGTGAAAACCGTGATTCCGGTCGAGACAAACATCGTTGTGATTGTGTTGGAACAACCCGAACTGCGTGATCAGTTCATTCAAAAATTAGCCGATCAGCAAATTCTTACGGTATCTTTTGGCCCGGGAATGATCCGGATGGTCACGCACCTGGATATTGATTCCGGTCAGATTGATTACGTGCTGGCGACTGTCAAAAAAATGTGATATGCGTTGGCTGCTGCTGTTGATCGTTTTTAAGTCCAGCTGGACGTTTGCACAGCAACCCGATACCGTAAAGTGGTCAGAAAACGCATTAATCAGTAACGAATGGCCAAAACCGGGCGATACTCCACGATCAGCACAGTTTATTGCTCATTTGGATGTGAAACTGATAAAAGACCGCATTGACAAAACACGGCATGTCCGTTACTCAGTCAACGCACAATGGCTGCGCAATGAAAGCTTTTTGGCTGATTCAGTGAAGTCCCGTTACCTGCCATTAGCCCAATTATTCTTCGATTGTTACGAATTAGAGTCGAGGAAATTACAGGAACGCCTCAATTCATCCGACGGTTTTCCGGAGACAGATATTCCGGAATCGAACAAACGGATTAATGACCAACTCGACGCGTTGCGTGAAATTACCAATAACGGATTCGATACGGCGGAAGTCAATTACTGGCGCGAGTGGATGGACAGTGCGTTGTTGAAGACACCACGTATTTTCCTGCCGCAGTTCGAGCTGGGAAACTGGGAATTTGGATTTGATGCCGGAGGCGGTGCAGCTGTCATCGGCGGGAACCTGTCGAATTATTTCCAGGTTTTACCCGCATTGGGATATGGCGCAAGTCTGAATTTAAAACGTATTCAGTTCGATTATTACGCTCTGCACAGTTTTGCAAAATCAGATTCGGCATTTGCAACAGGTGACTTCAAATTCACGGATAGCAGTCGTTTACAGATCAATCAAACGAGCTGGACGATGGGCATCCAATGCATCCGAGGGTATAAATGGTCGGTAACACCTTACGGCGGATTGAGCATTTTCCGCATCATTAACCGCGATGAACCTGAAGGTTCGCTCTACTCAAAAGGCAGTGCATCTTACAACTGGGAGGCGGGAATAATCACCGAATGGCGGTTTATGCAGTATTATCAAAGCAATGCGATTCAGTTATTTTGGAAATTAAGGCTGAAAATAGGTTATGCACCGGTCAATTACCAGTATAAAATATCAGGGAATGCAGTGAAAATTCAGATGGGAATCGGCTTTACGCTAAAATCGATTAAAACCCTGCGCGGCGAATTCTAGTTTTTGTACCTTTGATTCATGTGGAAATACCTTGTCTCCGGTTTATTACTCGTACTGATTGCCTGCACCGAACAACCTGCTGAAACTGTCAATTATGATGAATTGGCTCCCGGTTCAGGAAAATACAACGACAAACAATCCGACAAACCGATCGATTCTTCTATCGTGAATGAACGTCCGGAAAGCAGTTTGTTTTTAGCAATTGTAGACACGATGATGCTAGAATCGCGTTGGGTGAAATGGGACACATTGTTGTTTCCTGACCGTTTTGGTCCCAATGCACAGGAAAAATGGATGACAATCGGCACAAAAGACAGTTTGGTGCTGCTGCGTTACCAGTTCAAAGACAGTTTACGCACCAAAAACGCCTTTTTTAACTGGATTGATTGTTTCGGCCCGAAATGTAAATCATACACCGTTGGGGCTAATATCCGCATTCCGAAACGCGCCGCTTTATGGCTTGTTGGAAGTAAAGAATTGGTTATTATTGAAGGTAATAAGGCCATTGATGAAAAACTGATCCGGGAAATCCTCAGCAAGGATCCGAAAAAAGAAAACTGGTTGTATTTAGTCAACATTCCCAAATCGGGTAAAACAACATGGAAACGCATTGATAAAGGGGAGGAAAAACCAATTGTAAAAACAGATGAAAACAGTTAACAGAGGATATATTTTGGTTGAACCGCTTCAACCGTTTTGCGACTGGGCAAAAGAACACGATGGAGACTTCGATTTTAATGAAGATGATGACATCGAAGGAACAGTTTACCTGATCGACGAAGATTTTTTCGAGATCGAACCCATTATCGAACAGCATTTCAAGAAAATCATGCACAACGAATGCGCCGCTGTAACTGATGATGAAGCACATTGGCCAAAGCCCTCAATGGAACTTTTTTTGGCATGGTTTACCATCCGCATCGGAGGAACTGTTTTCGATACACAAAAATCAGATCTGATCGCTGACTAACAAGAGATCTGCTAACTGGAACAGTCTAATTCCTCAACTCCTGCATTGAACGAAACGAAGAGGAGTCGAAATGCCTCTAAACACAGTTCTTCAAAATGATAAGTGTTTGATTTGTGGCGTATTTCATGTTTTCTTGATAAGAAAATTCAAAACAGTAGGGGTAAATAGAAAAAGCTGTATCTTGCCACAGCTTAATCCATTATTACATGAAAATAAATAAGAAAAATGCCTACGCACTATCATTGGGAGTTCCCATTTTTGGACTCATCTGTATCGGATTTTATTCATGCACAGCAGAGCATTTAGGCCATATAGCTCACGCATTTGGGTTGTTTGTACTTACGGCTGGGGCCACTTTTTTATTAGGAGCTTTGTTGGGTTTCTTGTTCGCTATCCCGAAAGCATCTGAAGTTAAAGCAGAAGATAGTGGAAAACAAGGCTACCGTGCAAATACGAACCTGGAGCAAATTTCAGATTGGTTGACCAAAATTCTGTTGGGTGTTGGACTTACACAAATGGATGAAATTTCCAATAAAATAGGTTCAATTTCTCAAAATATGGCGGGGGAAATGAAATTGATCGGACATGAAGCTATGTTTATTTCTTCATTGATCGTGTTTTACACCGTTTGCGGTTTTTTTAACGGGTATTTGTTGACACGGATTGTTCTGCCCGGAATTTTTGCAAAATCAGATGCAGGAATGACTGAAGAAATTATTATTGAAGAAACTATTGTTCAGGAAGCGATCATTGTTCAGGAGGCGGAAGAAAACACCGATTCAGTGGCTTAACGAACCATTTATGAGATTTACGTTGTAATACCGTTCGTCATCGCTTACTTCTTTTGACAACCATTCCGGGTGCTCAAATGATTGTTTTTCATCTTCCAGCTCGATTTCCGCAACGATCAGTCCTTCAAGTGGTCCGTGAAACTGGTCAACGTCCCAGGTCATTCCACCAAATTCAATTGCGTAGCGATCTTTGATCAGTGTTTTCTCACAAAATTGTTCCAGCAATACCACCGCTTCCGAATAAGGAATTTCGTACTCGAATTCTGTGCGTGAAATACCGGTGCTTTTGCCTTTGATCGTCAAATAACCTTTTGTTCCTTTTGTACGAACCCGAACGGTTTTGCCATCCGCACCATCATAAATATAACCCTGACATATAGGAAGCGGTTGATGAGCTTTCAGTGCTTCATGGATCAGGTCATTGACCAAAAATTTGCGTTCGATTTCCTGCATGTCACAAATATAGAGATTTGGTTGTTTGTAATGTGGGGGCGCGATTTATCGCGACCCCACATTACAATTCCGTTATATTTGCATCATGCATGTTCTGTTTACCTTCGACTATGAATTGTTTTTCGGCGCCGGCACCGGTTCCGTTGAAAAATGCATGATCGAACCGACAGCTGCCTTGTTGCACCTCAGCAAAACCTACAATGTTGGAATGACCTTCTTCGTTGATGTTGGTTATTTACTGAAACTTGAAGAATTCGCCCCGAATCATTCGCAATTACAAGCCGATCTCATAAAAGTAAAAACGCAGATTGCTGAAATGGTCAGCTTGGGATGCTCCGTGCAATTGCACATTCATCCGCATTGGGAAAAATCTTCTTACGATGGACAGAAATGGCAAATCGTGACCAACAATTGTTACAAACTCGATGATTTTTCTGACACTGAAATTGAGCAGATCGTAAAGCGTTACTATCTATATCTTTACGAACTGACCAATCAACCGATTCATTCGTTTAGGGCCGGCGGATGGTGTATTCAGCCATTTTCACGGTTATACAAAGTCTTCAAAGAACTGAATCTGAAGATCGACAGTAGTGTTTTTCCAGGTGGAAAGTTTCAATCGCCACACTACGATTTTGATTTTACAGCCGTACAGGCATATTCGCCTGCATACCGCTTCGAAATGGATGTGTGTGTCGCCGAACCGAACGGAAGTTTCACCGAATATCCCATCGCATCGTGGAATTATTCACCGGTATTTTACTGGAAATTATACATCCTGGGTAGATTGCAGCCGCGTCGGCATAAAATGATCGGTGATGGCAGCTTTTTAGCACAGCCGGGGCGTAAAAAGTCAGTATTGACCAATTTTACCTGGAACCATGTAAGCGCTGATGGTTATTACGCGGGAATGCTTGAAAAGCAAGCCGTAATGTACCAGTTAAAAGGTGTGGAGCATTTTGTCGTGATCGGCCACCCGAAAGGACTCACCGTTTACGCATTGGAACAACTGGAACGTTTCCTGAAAGACAAACGAAATAAGTATACATTTCCAACGTTTTCCGATTTGTCATGAAATTGATCTTAGCTGATGCGGTAAACAAAACAAAATGGGACGAACTTGTTCGAACAAGTGGTGGTACCGTTTTTTCGCTTTCAACTTATTTGGACGCAACGGCTGACAATTGGGCTGTACTTTTCAACGACGATCTTTCGGGTGGAATAACGTGTCCATTCGCTGTAAAAGCGGGCGTAAAAGTGTTGTATGCGCCGTTTTTTCACCGTTATATCGAATGGATAGGGGCAAACCGCCCTTCAGATGAACTATTACTTCAACAACTGCAGGAATTGTTTCCGGTAGCCGATGTAAATTGCAGAATGATTGACAGAGGATCTGAAAAAGTACATCAGGAACTGACTCAGGATCAATATAATCCCAACCAGCAAGCAAAACGCATGCTCAAAAAGACAGGTGTTTTTCATATCTCGGAAGAATGGCTTCCTGAGCAATTAATGCAATTATTGGAAACGGAATTGGTACCGCGAATTGCAGGAATTGATGCACATTCACTTTCCAAATTGCAACGGTTGGTGACCGATTTCGAACAAAAAGGAATGATTCAAATCAATCTTTGGAAGGAAAATGATTGGCAAGGTGGATTGTGGTTGCTTGTTTTTGAAAATCGTGCATTGTACCTCAAAGGAACTGTAACCGCCGATGCAAAAAAATCCGGAGGTATGTACCGATTGATGGAATATGCCATTCAACAAGCTTTTTCGACCAACAAATTGGTTGATTTCGGCGGTTCCAATGCTGAAGGAGTTCGTCGTTTTAACCTCAATTGGGGGGCAACAGACCGATCCTATCAACATCTTCAATGGAATAATGCACCTTTGTGGTGGAAAACAGTAAAATCTCTTCGCGATAAATGGAACAACAAGTCATTTTCATAACCGGAGCTACGGGCGGTTTGGGTTCGGCAATGGTGAAGCATTTCGAAACAAAAAATGTGCGTTTGGCTTTGCATGCCTATCAAAACGAAACTTTTGCCGTAAGTTGTGAGCACGAATGGTTCCAGGCAGATTTACGTGATCAACAAGCTATTCCCCAATTGGTGAATGATATTTTGAAACGCTTCGGAAGAATTGATGTGCTGATCAACAATGCCGGGATTTCCCGAAACGGATTGTCCTGGAAACTGGCCGATGAAGATTGGAATGATGTATTGGCTATCAACCTTACAGCTCCTTTTCTGTTGACAAAAGCTGTATTGCCAGGCATGCGAATACAGCAATTCGGGCGAATTATTTCTATTTCTTCAGTCGTAGCGCAAACCGGAGTAGCAGGAACGGCAGCGTATGCAGCCAGTAAAGCAGGATTACTTGGATTGACTAAAACTGTTGCCAAAGAAACTGCCACAAGTGGAATTACGGCAAATGCGCTCGCATTGGGCTATTTCGACACCGGAATGATCACCGAAGTTTCACCAGAACTGCAGGAACAAATTCGCCTGCAAATCCCCAAACAACGACTGGGATCAGTAGAGACCATTTTGACAACTATTGACTGGTTATTGCTGCCGGCTTCCGATTATGTAACCGGACAAACGATTTCACTCAACGGAGGCTTGCACAGCTAAGATGTGCAAAGAGGATTCCTGCAAATTCACTTCCGCTTAAGGTGGATACCCACCTAACGGACGCGTGTTATCTTGATAATCATTTTATGATCATCTTGAATATAAATAAGCGAGTGTCTGCCTGAGGGGAAGCAGAAAATTTGTGCATTTGTGGAAAAAAAATAACGTGTCGGCTAGCTGACACGCATGGTCAATTATTGGTAGATTCCGTTATTTTTGTAAGATGTTCCCAAAAACCAATACACCGCGTTGGATTATCATACTGCTCGACCTCGGTTTGTCGGCTGTTTCGCTGTTTATTGCCTATGTTATCCGCTTCGACCTGAAAGCCGATAAACAATTGTGGGTCACTGAATGGGAAATTCTGTCAAAATCGATTCTCGTATTTTTTGTGGTGCGTTTTACCACATTTTACTTCCTGAAGATTCACAAAGGTATTGTTCGCCATACGTCAACAGTTGATTTCAGAAGACTTTTTGTCGCTGTATCGATTAGTTCAGCTGTATTTTTAGTTTTAGGATTTCTGCGCTATTACTTCTACGACGGTTATTTCCTGTTTCCGTCGTCGGTATTGATCATGGAATACCTGATTTGCTTTTTCCTGATGACTGTAGCACGTTTTGCAGTGAAACTCTGGTATTTGGAATCGGTAAAAAATAAAGAGGAACATGTTCGCATATTACTCTATGGTGCAGGTATTTCCGGTTTGATCGCTAAACGAACAATTGAACGTGATATTCGACTCAATTACAAGATTATCGGCTTTATCGACGATAATAAAAAGATAGTTGGTACACGTTTGGAAGGCATTCCGGTGCATCATACTTCTTCGCTGGAAAAATTGCTGAAAGAAGAGAAAATCACACAGGTTATCATCGCTATTCAGGATCCGGAAGAAGAAAACCGGGGGAATGTAGTAAGAGCTTGTTTGGAGGCTGGTGTTGAGATTCGTAAGGTACCGAGTGTCAAAAGCTGGATCAATGGAGAATTCTCGACCAAACAAATCAGCAAAGTTCGGATTGAAGATCTGCTAGGAAGAAAACCGATTGTGCTGAATCAGCATAAACTGGCAATCGAATTGGCTGGTAAAGTAGTATTAGTCACAGGTGCTGCAGGCTCGATTGGAGGTGGCCTGGTGCGTCAGATTGCCGAATACAAACCGAAGCTGTTAGTTCTTTTAGACCAGGCAGAATCGCCGCTCTATGAATTACAGTTCGAAATGCGCCAGTTGTTTCCCAATTGCCCGATTGAAGTGGTGATAGGTGATATTCGCAACCAGGAACGCATGGAAAAATTGTTTGAAGCGTTCCGGCCTTCCTGGGTTTTCCATGCAGCGGCTTACAAACATGTTCCAATGATGGAAGATAATCCGTCGGAAGCTGTACTCACAAATGTAAAAGGAACGAAGCATTTAGTCGATTTAGCTCAGCAATATGAGGTGTTTAAGTTTGTTATGATTTCAACTGATAAAGCAGTTAATCCAACGAACGTTATGGGTGCTTCCAAACGGATTGCAGAGATCATCGCCCAATATTCCAATCAAAACGGAAAAACACAATTCATTACTACGCGTTTCGGAAATGTGTTGGGTTCCAATGGTTCTGTGATTCCACTATTTAAGCGCCAGATAGAGCAGGGTGGACCGATAACTGTAACCGATGAGCGCGTTACGCGTTTCTTTATGACCATTCCGGAGGCTTGTCAGCTGGTATTGGAAGCAGGAGTAATGGGAAATGGTGGCGAAATCTTTGTGTTTGATATGGGTGAATCGGTGAAAATAATTGATCTGGCGAAAAACATGATTCGTTTGAGTGGTTTGGAATTGGGCAAAGACATCGAAATTCAATTCACTGGACTTCGCCCGGGAGAAAAATTGTACGAAGAATTGCTCAATGCTGCTGAAAATGCACTTCCAACACATCATCCAAAGATTTTGAAAGCCAAAGTGCGTGAAAGTGATGTGGACCAAATAACGCAGATCGAAGCACTCATTCAGGCCGTTTCAGCAACACCAAATATGGAAGTAGTGCAAGCGATGAAGCACATTGTTCCCGAATTTATATCCAACAACTCCGAATTTTCAGTACTCGATAACAATAACCCGAAATGATAGAACCGTTAAAACTCAAAGTGCGTTTTTCCGACTGCGATATGATGCAGCATGTCAATAATGCCGTTTATCTCAATTATTTTGAAGAAGCACGAATCCATTATTTCCGACAGATACTTGGAATAGACTGGGATTGGAAACGCGAAGGAATTTTGCTGCGTAAAAATGAATTGGAATATTTGAAGCCTGTTTTTCTGCACGATCCGGTAGAAATTACGGTGTTTTTGAAACATCTTGGCGAAAAGAGTTTTACCTTAACATACGAAGTACGGGTTAATCAGGATTTGAGAACAACCGGAACATCCGTGCTGGTTTGTTTTGACAGCAGTGTGATGCGTTCCATTCCCATCCCTGCAAAAATGCGCGAAGGACTCAATCGCATTCCGCTTTTGCTGGAACAATAATTGCTCAGAGCTAAACAGCTCTTTAATTAAAAAATGACGTTTATGAAATGGTTTACATTCTTATTGCTTTTTGTTGCAGCCAAATCCTTTGCTCAGCCCGGCGGAATTCCGGTTATCAAAAAAGACAGCTGCTACAAAATTGCTGATGCGCGTAAAGGAAAACGTTTCACCGAATGGGATTGCGGTAAATTAGCCGGTGTGGTTGATTGCAACGAAAAACTGGAGCTGGACGAAGCTTCCAATACGGTGATCACCGTTTCAGCGAAAAAACCGTTTTCAGGCCAATGCGAAACCTGCCACATGAACGGAATCCTTGAGCGCCGTGTAACATTTGTAGGTGGAAAACAAAATGGTACTGATACAACGTATTATGCGTCAGGTTGCCCGATGGTGATTCGCACGCACGTTCAAGGTGTTGAAAACGGGCACTGGACCTATTTCTACGATTCACTGGGAACCGTTGCATGGGAAATGAACTATTCCGTGGGACAAAAACACGGCCCACAGATTTTCTATTCCCGTAAACCGAAAGCTTCTTCGGGAGATACCACGAAGTATGAAAACTACATCAACGGCATACTGCAAGGCCCTAAAGTGACTTACAACAAGGAGGGAAAGCGTACCAAACAAAGTAATTACGTCAATGGATTACTGGAAGGAGCGTTTTTGGTATACAACAACGAGGGAAAGATTATCGAAGAAATTAACTACAAAGAAGGAAAACGTGACGGAATTAGCAAGTATTATTACGATGACGGCGTCTTGTTACGTACCGAAAGCTGGTCCATGGATACGAAAAACGGCGAGTTCAAGACGTTTTATTACAATGGAACCATTCAAACCCTGGAAAACTACAAGAAATCTTCAGGTAAGCCCGAAGATCGAATGGATGTGGATATTTACGAAGTTCCGACCAAACAGCAAGCCGAAATAGTTTACGAAATGCTCGGCAAGCGAATGAAAGAAGAAAAGATTCGTGAGCAGGTAGGTGAGGGATTAAATGTCACAAAGAGCCAGGCTGTTGATCCGGCGCAAACGCCTGTTATTAAAGGAGAAAAGCTTGCCCGTGGATTAAACAAACCATACGAAAAAGATAAAAAATATTACGTTGTACTGGTTCACCAGGTCATTTCCATCCCTCAGAAAGAAGTAAAAGAAGGCTGGTTTGAAGAATATTTCCCTGATCAGAAGAAAAAGCGCCGTGCGTTGTACAAAAAGGATGTACTAATCGAAGAATACGTTTGGGATGAATCGGGCCGTTTGGTGAAATCAATGGGTGGCAACGAAGGTGGTGGAGCTGAGGATGATGCCGTTCCGACCGGAGGAAAAAAGAAAAAAGAGAAGAAGCCGAAAGTTAAAAAGCCGAAGAAACCGAAAAAAGGAGAGGAACCGAAGCCGGAGGGTACTGAACCACCAAAAGAAGATTGATCATGAACTCTTTCGTGAGAAAAGTGGTGATTGTATTGGTTGCTGTAAGTTTGGTAACAACTGTTTTTATTTTTTGGTTACGCTTTCAACGACCGGATGAAACGTTTGAGTTTATACTTCATTCGGCCATTTATGTAGTACTTTGTTGTTTAGCTTCCATGTTGGGGTTGGAGTATTTTAATAAAAAATCCCGATAACACACCGCTTGAAAAACGGGTGTCTGTTCTTACCCTTTGCGAACTTTACGCTTGCGCTGATTGAGTGTCGCCAATAGCTTTTACGATGGCATAAGTTTTAGTGCAAGCGTTGCGTTAGAATATTGCGTAGTTTTTCCTATTGTAATCTATTTGGCCTATGCGAATCTATGTGGCTAAAAATACAACCAATTAGTATGGTTCATTCCGCCTGAGTTACTTCAAAAAACGGTAATGCGATTTCACCGCTTCACCAATCCCCGAAAATTCCATATCATGAACAAGCTTCACCCGCTCTGTAAGCGTTGTGTAGAATCGCTGGTCGTCCGATTTATACAGTGGAAGATCTTGCATGTGTCTTTAAATGGTAGTACAAGTATAGTTAATTCATCGATTAGCCCCCAATTTCTCCACAGTTCACCGATCAAAAGAGACAAACAGATGTGTCAGATGATCGCATTTTCAGCTTAACCATTCGTCCCACATCCTTGCAAGATGTACCATTCGCCGATTTTTGTTATCCCGAATTGGAATCTTACCTCTACATTTGTACGGTAAAAAACAAACCAATGACAAAACAGTTTACCAAAACCCTATTTTCTATTTTTTCATTCCTGTTCTTCGTATCAGTTTCAATGACAACATTCGCACAAACCACGATTAAAGGCGAAGTGAAAAACCAAAAAGGCGAGCCGGTTAGTTATGCCAGCGTTTCTATTCAAAATACAATAGATGGCACCACTACAGGTGTTGATGGTAAATTCAGTTTTACAACTAACCTGAAAGGTGCGCAAACGCTTGTAGTGAATCTGGTTGGATATAACAAAGCAACGCAGTCAATTACGTTAACCGATTCGATTTACACTGTTGCCATTCAACTACAGGCATCAGCCAAACAGTTGGAAGAAGTTACAATTACCGCCGGTACAATCGAAGCGAATAATGATCGTTCGGTGGCGGTATTAAAACCATTGGATATTGTGACAACTGCAGGCGCGCAAGCTGATGTGATCGGTGCAATCCAAACGTTGCCGGGAGTCCAACGCAACGGTGGTGATCAGACCGGACTCATGGTGCGTGGCGGCGATGTGAACGAAAGTAGCGTGATCGTTGACGGTACAATTACGCAAAATGCGTTCAATAGTTCAGTACCGGGAGTCGCGCAACGCAGCCGGTTAAACCCTTTCGCATTTAAAGGAACAGCTTTTAGCAGTGGCGGTTATACGGTTCGTTACGGACAGGCACTTTCTGCCATACTCGATTTACAAACAACCGATTTACCCGAAAAAAACAACATGAACATTGGCGCACATTTTGCAGGCGCCTACATCTCAGGTTCAAAGTTAATGGGGAAAAATGCTGTGGAATACGCTGCCAATTACACCAATATCGCACCGTATCTGGCTGTTGCCAATACCAATGTGGATTTCTACGAAGTACCACAGGGTGGAGGTATTTCTACGCGTTTTGTTTCCCGGACCGAGAATAGCGGCATTTTTAAGATGAATTTGACGCATAGTTTCAACAAGTCGGGAATTACGATTCCGGATCCGTCAGCGGCAGGCGCAACCTTTAATTTTGGGATTCAGAACGAAAACACATTGCTCACCACATCTTACAAATACTTCATCAATGAACATGTGAAGCTGTTTTCAGCCTTTTCGTTCAGTAACAATACCGATGAAATTTCATGGGGAGCATCACCCGTATACCGAAACGACGGCCGTTTGCAAGGCAGGGTGGAATTGTGGTTCGAAACCAAAGAACGAAAATTCAATCTTCTTGTTGGTTCAGACGTTCAGCGATTTGATTACACTCAGCGTTTTGATACATTGATCGGACAATTCGACGAATTGCTGAGCGCAGGTTACGTGGAAGCAGAATGGAAACCGATCCTATGGTTTGCGATCAAACCGGGAGTACGGGGCGAATATTCACAGTTGTTGGGGAAAGGAAATATCGTTCCGAGAGCAGCATTTGCCTTCAGAACAGGTGAAGCAAGTCAGATTTCCGCTGCAACCGGAATGTTTTACCAAACGGCGCCAATCAATTACCTGATGCAGGGTTATCGTCCCGATTTTCAGCAATCGATTCATTACATGCTCAATTATCAATGGATGAAAAAAGACCGTACGTTGCGTGTGGAAGCCTACTACAAAAGCTACGATCAGCTGGTACGTGAAAACGGAACGGCTTATACGCCGAATCAATACCGTTTCGATTTGGGAATGGTCGATAATTCTGGATCGGGCTATGCGCAGGGAATCGATTTCTTCTGGCGTGATCGTAAGTCGATCAAAAACTTCGACTATTGGATTTCTTACAGCTACGTTGATACCAAACGTTTGTACCAAAATTACATCGACAAAGTAACACCTGATTACGTTTCAGACCACAACCTGAATGTGATTGCCAAATACTTTATCATGAAATGGCAAACCAATATTTCTGCCACATACAGCTACGCAAGCGGACGTCCGTACTACAATCCGAATGCGACAGGATTTTTGTCTGAAAAATCACCTGATTTTCACAATTTTTCAGTTACTTTCAGTTATTTAACTACTATTCGTAAAATGTTTACGGTCTTTTACCTGAGCTTAGACAATGTAACCAATCAGAAAAACGTATTGGGGTATCGTTACAGCGCCGACGGAACGCAGCGTTTTGAGATTATTCCACCGATGTACCGTTCCATTTTCCTGGGCGTGAACTTCTCGCTGACAGAATTTAATAAAGATGAATTATAATAACCAATAATAAACCGATGAAAACAATTATTACATCATTTGCTTTACTTGTACTCACTGTTACCACGGTACGTGCACAAGAACCAACCATGGAAGATAACCTCAAGGAAGCGTATGCGATCATGGATACGGCCAAAGGAATACCTTCGCTAATGACGGCTTCCGCTAAATTTGATTTGATTGCTACCAAATACCAGGACCAATGGGTGGCGCAGTATTACGGAGCTTATACAAAAGCGATTATCTCGTATTTTGAACCGGATATTGCAAAGAAAGACCTGTTTGTTGACGAAGCCGATGCGTACCTGGATAAAATTGTGGTGCTTGGAACCGAAAACGATCACGTATTCGTGTTAAAGGCCTTGGTAGCAAACGCACGTATGGCGGTCGATGGCGAACATCGCTGGCAGGAATACGGACCTATTTTCGAGGAAAACCTGAAGAAAGCGAAAGAACTCAACGAAAACAACCCGCATATCTATTACCTGAAAGCGGTTTCTGTATTCTACACTCCGAAAATGTTTGGTGGTGGTGCCAAAAAAGCAAAACCGTATTTTGAAAAAGCAAAAGAAAAATACGCGTTGATGACCGAGCGTACTGTTATGGTGCCGTATTGGGGTGAACCTCAGAATGAAGACTACCTGAAACAAGTGAACGCGGATTAACATTAAGTCAGCGAAGTTTTTCACCACAAAGACACAAAAAAAGACAAATTTGACGTGTTACAAAGATCACAAAGACGTTTCAGGTAGATCGCCTTTGTGTTCTTAATAAGTCATGTTCATCAAAAAGCTTTGTGTCTTTGTGGTGATTTTTTTCTATAGAACATCCCGATACTCCGGGACTTTATCAAAAACACTCCTGGCAAACGGACAAAGCGGAATGATTTTGATCCCACGTTCGCGGGCAAATTCCACTGCTTTTGCAACTAGTTGCTTCCCAGCATTCTTTCCACGTAAAACAGGATCAACTTCTGTATGCTCAATAATGATGCGATCATCGCCGCTCCACACATAAGTCATCAATGCAACGCGTTTGCCTTCCTGTTCGATATAAAATCTGCCTTTTGGCAATTGTTCCTTCTGAAGTATTTCCATATCGTTACGAATGAACGTTTAATTTTTTCATTAACTCGTCAGCTACCGGATCGCTGTAAATACCATAACTATTTACGAGAACACCTTTTATCTCCCGGTCGTTTGAAGCAATGGCATATAAAATGGCGGAATCGTCCGGATTTGATTCTCCTTCAAATCGAAAGAACTTATCTACCTGGAAATCGCTGGGGCAGAGTTCGAGTTTATTATCTCCATATCGGATACATTCAGAACTGAGATTAAAATCTTCGGTATAGCCCTGTTTGCGTAAAGCATCCATGGCTTCTGTTAATGTGGCGTAACTTTCCATAGCGTGGTAATTTGTATGTTTCTATCTGTTAAGTTGCCAAAAAATAACGAATAAATGAACGAAATTTGGTTTAATTAACCTATTATGGAAAACCGCTACAAACTTTGGGAAATACAGGAATCACCCTTCAAACTTCTCCAGTGTCAATTCTTCACCATCAAAGACAGCATAGGTGTTATAATGCAGCCATTCGCCCAGGTTGATGTAGCGGGAATTCTCATTTAAACGAATATCCATGGGCAAATGACGGTGGCCGAATACAAAATAATCACGGTGTTTTTCCTTCAGTTGTTCTTTGGAATAAATCACCAGCCATTCGTTTTCTTCACCTAAGAATTGACTGTCGGTATCGCCGGTTGCAGCGCGGCTTTTTCGCGACCAGAAGTTAGCCATTCCGATGCCGAAGTTAGGATGAAGTCTCGCAAAACACCAGCGTGTCCAGCGGGCTTCAAAACAGCGTTTCATGAATTTGTACCACTTGTCGCCAGGCCCCAAACCATCACCATGCCCGATGAAAAACGTTTTTCCGTTCCATTCCCGTTCGATGTTGGAGCGATTCACTGTAACGCCCAATTCTTTGGGGAAATAATCAAACATCCACATGTCGTGATTGCCGGTAAAAAAATGAACGGGAATTCCGCGATCAGTCAACTCGGCGATTTTCCCCTGCAAACGAACGAAACCTTTCGGAATGGCATGTTTGTATTCAAACCAGAAGTCGAAAAGATCGCCTACAAGGAAAATTTCGTGTGCGTCGTCTTCAATGGAAGTGAGCCAGCGTACAACTTTCTTCTCGCGTTCCAAACTGCTTTCAGCATTGGGAACACCGAGGTGAAAATCGGATGCGAAGTATATTTTTTTTCCTTCTGGAAGTGTCATCAAACCAGGCTTAGAATCCGAAGATTGTTTTCAAGGCCTGCTCAAGTTCCACTCCGCGAAGTTTGGTATCGATGATGTTCCCTTCTTTGTCTACCAGTACTGTAAATGGAATTCCGCTTACATGGTATGCACGCGCAGCTTCATTGGCCCATTTTTTCAAATCGGAAACATGATATGGCCACACCAGTTTGTCTTTTTCAATAGCAGCAAGCCAGTTGACTTTGTTATCATCCAGCGAAACACTCAGTACAGTGAAACCGGCATCTTTGTATTTGTTGTAGAGCTTCACTACGTTCGGATTTTCCTTTCTGCAAGGTCCGCACCACGATGCCCAAAAGTCGATCAAGACTACTTTTCCTTTTAAATCGGACAGCGAAACCGGTTTCCCGTTTACATCATTCTGGGTAAAATTGGGAGCAGGTTTTCCGGAAGCCAGGATGTTTTTGGCCTCGTTTTGTTTTTTCAGCTGCAGGTATTGCGCATAAGTCGCGTCGATAGTAGGGCAACCTTTGAACGATTGATTCAATTGTTTCACCACTGATTCATAAGTGCTGAATTCTTTGTCGAGGTCAAATGTACTTAGAACGGGCAGCAATGCCGGTGAGTTAGGATTTTGCGCAATAAATCGCTGGCGAAATGCGCTAAACTGCATGTATTCCTGTTGCAGCGATTGATTGATGGATACCTGCTGATCAGGATAGCGTTTCAAATAGGCTGCTGAAGAATCGCGTTTTGCATTAAAAAGCACCATTTGATTCACAAATTCATTCAACGCAACAGATTCATCCGAACCTGTAATGTTGTTGAAAGCGCCCAGGTTTTTGCCATCGGCATTGATGCGCAATTTTAAGCTGTCACGCAGAATGATATTGATATGCTGCTTGCCCACACGGAACACATAATAATCTTTTGAAGGTAATGTTCCTTTCAGTAGAAAGTTGCCCTTTCGGTCGATTTTTGTTCCTATAAAGTTTTTATAACCGCCTTGTGACAGCGATTGTCCAATGAAAACAGAATCTGCTTTATTCGTATTGAATACATTGCCCGATATTTCAACCGTAATGGGTTTTTGCGCTGCAATTCCCCAGCAGGTAAAAAGCGTCACTACTAATGCTGTCAATTTCATACAAGTTATTTTAGTTGAGAACTTCTTCCAATTTTTGTTCCAATTCTGCACCACGCAGGTTCACACCTACAATATTTCCTTCTTTGTTTACCAAAACGGTATACGGAATGGCATTAAAGCCGTAAAGTTGCGTCATTGGTGTTTGCCAGCCCAATAAATCACTGACGTGATTGGGCCAGATTAAACCGTCGTCAGCGATTGCTTTTTTCCAGGCCGCCGGATCTTCATCAAGCGACACTGAAAACACTTCAAACCCTTTGGATTTGAACTTTTTGTACATCTTAACCACGTTCGGATTTTCCTTTCTGCAAGGACCGCACCATGATGCCCAGAAATCGATCAATACAACCTTTCCTTTTAAAGAAGATAAACGCAGTTCGGTTCCGGCCGGATTTTTCATCGCAATCTCAGGCGCCGTCAGTGTTCCCGAATTAAATTGCGCGTAGTTGTTATACTGGCCTTCGATTTGGGCCAATTGTTGACTCAATGTTGCAGTAAATGGAGATTCGCTGTGCTCTTTCAGGTAAGCGGCTTCCATTTTTTTTAAGACTTCCAGGTTTTCCGGATTCCAATGTTCAATTCCCAATTCCTGTGTTGGGACCAATAAACTGGCTAAAATCAGGTTCACTGAGTTCCCCGGATCAGCACTGACTTGTTTTCTCAAAAAGGCATCCAGGGGTTTACGCAATTCCAAATACTTTTCAATGCGTGCTTCGTCTTCAGTGATTTTCGGTAATTCCTCCATCTGAGCTTCCGAAAATGCTTTGAACAATTTCATGTATTTCATTAGTGGTTTTGCCCATGGAGCACCACTCATTTTCGGAGCAACGGCAAAATCTTTCAGCGAACCGCTGATAACCGCTCTGTCATTGATATCCAATGGCAATACAATCGCATTTGCAGGATCGTTCCCAATGGTCATGGAATAAACGCCCAATCCGGGAATATTGCCGTCAAGGACATATTTTCCGTCGGAATTGGTCATTGTTTCAGCAACTGCGATCGTTCCGTTGGGCGAAGAAGCTTCGATCTTCACTTTTTGCAAGGAAGCTCCGGTAATGGTTCCTTCGAGGTGAAAATTGTTGGCCAGTTCTTCGGAACTTTCTTCATCCGAAGATCCGCAGGCGGTTAAACCTAACAACAGCAACAAAAAAGCGCAGTACTTTACCATTTTATAGTTCTTGTATTAATTGACGCAACAACTGGTTGGCTACTTTCGGATCGGCTTTTCCGCCCGAAACGCGCATCAATTGTCCCATAAAAAATCCGGTTAATTGATTTTCACCACCTTTAAAACGTGCAACTTCGTCGGGATGTTGCTCGAAAACGGTCAAAATAAATTGTTTCAGGCTGTCAGAATCCGATTCCTGGATCAAATTCAAGGATTCGGCCAGCTTGGCAACATCGGCTTCCGGTTGTTCGATCAACGCAGGGAATAATTTCTGTGAAGCCGCTGAATGCGATACTTTTCCGCTATCGATTAGCGTCACCAACGCACCAATCTGTTTTGCCTGAATTGGGAATTGTTCCATTTCAAGCCCGTTTTGGTTAAGGTACGATTTCACATCGCCCATTACCCAGTTGGCGGCCGATTTATAATTGGAAGTAGATTTAATGACTTCTTCGAAATACAAGGCAATTGCTTTCGAATCGGTCAAAATGCCGGCATCGTATTCTGATAAATGCAGCTGTCTGGTATATTTTTCAAACAATTCCCGCGGAAGGGCCGGCATCAATGCTTTTTGTTGTGCGACATATACTTCGTCCACAACAATCGGTTGTAAATCCGGTTCGGGGAAATAACGGTAATCGTTGGCTGCTTCTTTCGAACGCATGGAAATTGTAATCCCTTTCAAGGCATCGAAACTTCGGGTTTCCTGGGAAAGTGTTCCATTGGCTTCAAGCACACCAATCTGGCGTTCCACCTCAAAATCGATGGCGCGCTGCACATTTCGCATGGAGTTCATGTTTTTTACTTCCACTTTCGTCCCGAATTCCATGGCGCCTTTCAAACGAACAGAAACATTGGCATCGCAACGCAGGGAACCTTCTTCCATGTTTCCATCGCAAATATCAAGGTAGCGCACCAAACGACGCACTTCTGTCACATAATTGTAAGCTTCTGTACTGGAACGTAAATCGGGTTCTGAAACGATCTCCAAAAGTGGCGTTCCTGCACGGTTCAAATCGACCAGAGTGTCGTAAACATCCACATCGTGAATGGATTTTCCCGCATCTTCTTCCATGTGGATGCGTGTGAGCCCGATGCGTTTTTCAACACCGTTTTCGTCTTTGATATAAAGCTGACCACCTGTGCAAATAGGGGTAGTGTCCTGTGTAATCTGGTATCCTTTTGGAAGATCGGGATAGAAATAATTCTTGCGGGCAAAATGTTGTTCTTTCGAAATGGTTGCTCCGCAGGCCAATCCCAGTTTCACGGCAAATTCGATGGTTTTTTTATTCATTACGGGCAACGTACCCGGGTGTCCGAGTGTCACAACGCTGACATTGGTGTTCGGATGTGCACCGTATTCATTGATGTCGGAAGAATAAGCCTTCGTTTTGGTGAGTAGCTGCGCATGGACTTCAAGCCCAATCACTACTTCGTATTTTTCTTTTAAGGGCATATCGAATTTTAACTGAGCAACAAATTTCGAGTTTTTTTGCCGATTACTGACCTTAAATGCGCTCTTTTTTGAATTATAATGCGATTTGAAGGAGAGTCATCTGCTTTAGCGGAGTAAAGTGTTTAGCGGTACAGGTTTTCCGGTAATTAATGATTTTCCATTGGAGCTGATGTCGGTCATGACAAAATCACCATCCAGAATTTTAACGTGGACATAATTTCTTGATGTTGAATTCCGTGATAACTTAGATTCTACGCGCTTGGCCTTGTTTTCTTCCAGAAAGAAACGCTTGAAAGGAAGCCGGATACTGATCTTATTTTTGGGTTTAGCATACAATTTCAACTTTAGCGAATGTTCTGTTTTTGTGTGTGACAGTTGTTTGATTTTTGCTCCGGTACTGTCTTGTTCAAATTCGGCATAAACAATATCATACCGCTTAAAATCATTCGGATTATCTAAAGAACACGTCAAAGGTTGAACATTCAGGCTCACGTACCTTCCCTGGAAAAAATCGTACGGATCAACTGGTCGAATGCTGAACATGTATTCTTTTCCCTCTTCAATAACCTGTTCTTTCGCAGCAATAAAAAAAAGCGGAAAAGTCAGCTGAATGATGGATACAACAGCCAATCCAATGAGTAGTTTAGTTCTTGTTTTCATGCTTTCTGCTTTTTAGAATAAGGTAATTCGCAAAAAAGAAACTACTTCCGATCAGAATGAATAAAATTCCTTTTACAGTAAGTGACATTTTAAGATCGAAGAAACGGCAGGTCATTACCAAACCGATCAGGCCCAGGGAAAGATTCGCAACAGTTAAGTTGGATTTTTTTGCACTGAAAATGAGCATGATAATTCCGGTGAATAACAGTAGAATGGAGAATAAGTGTTCAAGGTTAACGGATGAAACACATCCGATCCAGATCAGTGCCGGAACTAACAAACTGAAAATTGCTGGAAATCCGTTTAAATGATCCATCAACTGCGCGCGAACTTTTATCGTATTGATAATCATCGCAAGACAAATTAAACCGATCAGGCTCAATTCAAAATGGCCTACCGGTTTAACTGAGGTTTTAACGGCCATCCAAAATCCTCCGAAACTGGCAATAAGCAAGAATAAAAATTGAAAGCAGAGAATAATGATATGATCTGCGCTTAACGTGTTCTTCGATTTTTCCTGAAGCAAGGGTATAGGAGCTAAATAATACAAGCTTGGAATGAGGGAAAGAAGGAAAAAACTTAACGGGCCGCTTACTTCGTAAGACAGGCTTAAAATGATCATAGAGAGTATTCCCAATGTAGGATAAATTTGCCATTCATCCTTTCTGTTTTGGGCTAAATGAACTACCAGAAAAGTAACAAGCAATAAACTAATCTGATAGGACGGAAAGGCGTTCATTCCCAAATAATCCATCAAAATAAACGGTACTGGAAACAAAATGATCCACTTGTAGAGATGATGGATTGTCATTTTCTCTTTGGAAAAATAACGGACTAACTGAAAAATGCCCAACCCAAATAACAGCGGAATGAAGAGGAGCCGGTAATCATGTGTATCGACCTCCAGGATTTTTTCAAATCCCCATTTTTTGTTGAATAAAAGATAGGTTAAGGTTAAACTCACGCCGACGTATCCTATGATACTCATAACGGTGGGATACCTGTTTGTTGTACGAAGGAATATACTTGATCCGAAGAGATGAAAATTAGCTAATACTAAAAATAGAATGAGCCAAATGGATGCATGAGGACCGTTGATACTTGCAATGGCACTTAAGCAAACAACCACTGGTACAAATAGCTGGTGTAAAGTATAGAGTGACGACGGTTCCCGGGTAGTAAACAAACGCTTGAAATAAGGAATCAGCGTAGAAAACATCATCAGGCTGCCGAACCAGGGGATTTTGTACAACGCACTTTGGTCCATGGGATTGCTCGTGAGATTCAGAAGCATGAGGATCATTGCACAAAATACGGCACTGTGAGATTTATTCAAATACACGATAGGTAAGCAGAGCACGCACCAGTACGTGAAAAAGTAATTCTCGATACCAGGCAGTTGATAGATTTGCATAATAAGTGCGAGCATACTTCCTGTGGCGAGAAAACTAAAAATGGCTCCTGATTCCTGCCAGATTACATTGTCTTTTCTTTTAACTAACGTGAAAACATTTACCAAAACAGAAATGAAAACAGGAAGGAGACTTAGTACTGTTTTTGTTGACCTGGAAAGATTATCCCAATTGTGAGCAAATAAGTAAATGATTCCAAATCCAATAAGCAACACTCCAATGATGCTCACTGTAATGATTAATCCATTGCTTTTATTGAGTTGAGATTGTTGCTGCGCATTGATTGACCGTTGTTTGTCACCTGCCAAAAAATGGGCATACATACGATCCATAGTGGATTGATCGATGATATTTTCTTGTCTGCAATCCTCTAAAAAGTTTTTTAGGTTCATGTTTTTCTTTCTAAAGTAGCAAAGAATATTAATTCTGATTAAAAGTAATGGGCCGAAGCGAAAATATTCAACAAAAAAGCCCCGCAGTGACTGACGAAAGAAGTCTACTGCGGGGCTTTCAATTTTATTTAAATCAGATGCTGGAAATAAGTTCCCGCATGATTAACGTCATTTTTGGCTCTTGGCGGCTGGCAACATCAATCACATCCTGCAAACTCACTTTCTGAATTTTGCCCGGAACACCCAAATCGGTAATGATCGAAATAGCGAAGCACGGAATTTCCATGTGACGAGCTACAATTACTTCCGGAATGGTCGACATTCCAACTGCGTCAGCGCCGATAGCTCTTACGTAACCGTATTCTGCCGGAGTTTCCAATGTTGGGCCTGTCAAAGCCGCATACGTTCCAACCGAAACGCGGATATCGTTTTTCGCTGCAATATCTTTTGCCAGGGAAATCATTTTGTGATCATAAGGCTCGCTCATATCCGGGAAACGCGGTCCTAATTCGTCGATGTTTTTACCGATTAGGGGATGCGCAGGAAACAAGTTGATGTGATCGTCCAAAATCATGATTTCACCAACCACAAAGTCAGGATTCACACCACCTGAAGCATTGCTCACAAACAATTGCTGAATACCTAATAATTTCATGACACGTACCGGAAAAGTAACCTGCTGCATGTTGTAACCTTCGTAAAAATGAAAGCGTCCCTGCATCGCAACCACCTGTTTTCCACCAAGGTTTCCGAAGATCAATTTCCCGGAGTGGCTTTCAACCGTTGAAACAGGAAAATGAGGAATTTTCTCGTAAGGAATTTCATTGATGATCTCAATTTCCTTCACCAAACCACCCAATCCGGTGCCAAGAATGATTCCTACCGTTGGTTTTACGTTTGTACTTGCGCTGATAAAGTCAGCGGCTTCTTTCATTTGTTCCAGTAACATATTTCAGTAATAAATTATTAAATGCTTCTTTTCGATCAATCTCCAGTGACATGCGTTGGTAAAACCATGGAAGCGACTGTACTTCTTCTGTTTCAGCTAAGCCGAGCAGTCGCACCGCATCTTTTTCCGTTGTAACAATGGCAAACCGCCGGCCTGCAAAAGTAGCAACTTTTTGGTGAATTCGTTGCAGGTCTGCTGTCGTAAAAACGTGATGGTCCGGAAAGTCCATCAACTCTACTTTATACTGCTTTTCAAGGTGCTGTTTCAATGGTAACGGATTCGCAATTCCGGTGACCAGCAAAACGGTTTCGGGTTCCTCCCAAAATGCCGAAAAAACGGGTCGTAAATCGCCGTAAACGACCTTTGTAAAGAATACTTTTTCAGCCGGAAAGTGCAGTTTTTGTGCGAAAAGCGTTTTTGTCGTTCCCTCAACTATTTCCGGACATTTAGTAACCACAACCACATCAGCGCGTTTCAGTCCACGCCTTGTTTCGCGCAGGTTTCCCGCCGGAAAAGGATGATCGTTGAAAATTGGGCGGTCGAATGTAGTCAGTACCAACTGCAAACCCGCTTTGACTTTCCGGTGCTGAAAAGCATCGTCGAGCACAATGGTGGAATCGGGAACCTGTTGGTTCAACAATTCGACACCCAATTTGCGTTCCTCGGCCACCACAACTGGCACTTCTTTCCCGAATCGTAAACGGTACATATACGGTTCATCACCAATAGTGGAAGCTGTTTCGTTTTCTCCGGCTAAAATGGGTCCTTTTGTAGCACGACCGTAACCGCGACTAAGAATGGCAGGCTTAAAATCGCGCAGTAATTCTACGATGTAGATGGTCATCGGCGATTTTCCCGTTCCACCAACCGTAATATTTCCAACACAAATCGATTTATTGGGAATGACATACGTCTTTAGAAATCCCTTGTCGAACAACCAATTCCGGATACTCACGATGAATCCGTAAACTACCGAAAACGGCCACAAAAGAAGTCGCAAGCGCTGCATGAGGGTAAAAATAGCAAATCTCTGATGTTGGGGGTAATGTTGGATGCTTGATGTTGAATTTTTGATGAGGAGCTCTCAAAAATCAACGGCTTATTTCCTTAATCAATTAATACCTTCTTCATAATTGATAATTACATCATTCATAATTCTACCACCTATTTCCGAATCACCGTCAAAAATCCCGAACGTACAATCGTTTTTTCCTCCGCGAATTTCCCTTCAAACTTCCAGAAATAAACACCTTCGGAGGCAGGTTCACCGTGAATGGTGCCTTCCCAGCCAATGGTAGCGTCGTCGGTTGAAAACACTTGTTCCCCCCAGCGGTTGACAATAGTCCACTCAAAGGATTGAACGCAATCAGGAACAGCAAGCGTCAATATTTCGTTGATTTGGTTGCCGTCAGGCGTAAAAACATTCGGGAAGGTGATCTCTGCAAGGCAAACTTCAGCCGAATGGTCATGCGGCAACTCATTGACCTGGCATTCTTCATCGCTCACGTAAAAATACTGACGGAACGTTTCCCTGCCGCAGCTATCCGTTCCGTGAACTTCATACACCCCATTTTCTGTCACGGTGATACTGGCAGTTGTGTCTCCGGTCGACCATAAAAGCGCATCACTTGAATCTGACGCATGTAACGTGAGCGAACCGTCGATCAATGGCTGGGCGTTCAATGCGCAGGGATCACCAAGCGGCACGATCGTATCGATTCCAAGATATGAAACCCTGGATCCGGCAACGATATTTCCATAAGTGATTGCCTGGAAACTTACGCCGTCACCTTCCAGTTCATGTTCATCTTCCGTTATCGGAAAATAAGCCCAACTGTAATCTTCATAGGATTGAAAAGGTGTAAAATCAGCTGGAGATAACGGTTGTCCGTCAAAATAAATGTACGGGATATCCTCTGTTTTCGCGATGACATTCAACCAGAATAGGCTTCCTGGATCATACATCATACTATAGAAGTCGAAACGACCTTTTTGAGTCTGGTAATTTACAGGAAGCATGCAGGTTATTTCCGGATCGGTGATCTGGTATTGTTGCAATGCCGGATTACTTAGTGTAGAAAGCAGGTATTTGCTCACGAATGACTGTCCTCCGGTATTGATATAAGAAGCATTGAACAACAAGGTATCCAGTGTTTCATTTGCATTCAGCTGGGCTACCTGCGTACCATTTATCGAAACAATGTTGTTGTCGAATTTAGAGAAAATCTTCACCAGGTTTCCATGTGCCACATGTTGTTCGGGTACTACATAAAACTCGGTTCCCCAGTAATTATCAGGTAAATAATTCAGCAGCATTTGATCTGAACAGCAACCACCTGGTGTGTAACCGAAAGAAAGATAACCGCCGGTATAGAGGTGTACCGAAATGGGCTTACAGGAACCACGCACAGAAACAGTACTTCCTGAAAAGTCATTTGTAATGGCTTCTCCGGCTGGCGTTAAGCAACTGGTTGCCGGGTTTCCCTGCATGTCATCGAGGTTGCAAAACGGTGACCGGATTGGTAATACTTCGCCCTCGTTGAGCGTGATACTAAAAGGCGTGTTTATTGGGAATCCGTTTTCGGTAACATGATTTAAATTGAGATCAATTATCGTATTGTCTTCTGTTGCTGTAATGAGAATAATCGGCGTGTTGTGCGAAAAAGACGTAGCGTAAAAATCCTCGATATGATGCGTGGAAAGTGTATAGGAAGTACCTGAAACAGCAGTTGGTAATAGTGTTGATAAGCCACCGTCAACACTCCAGTTGCCATAAGCATATCGAAGATTAACCGGCACATCTGATGTTATGTGAATGGCCTCTTGTACATTCTGATTGAAATAGGAATCAATAACAGTATACGAACTTTGGTCCGTGAGATTGATAGTTTGAACAGAATTAGCAGCGCAATTGATATCGGTATCAGGCCCCGGAGATGGATCGCTAATAGTAATTACAGCCGCCTGGCGTGTTTCAACCGTAATATATCCACCAACATTCGGCAACCAGAAATCGGTACCCCACGTAGTGAATGTCTGCGCACAAAGCTGAACACAAACAAAACAAAAGGCGGGAAGTACGAACCATTTCATTGTACTAAGTTAAGTAAACAGATGGAGGAAAAATGATGGAAGCGGAGGCGTTTACTGAAAGGTCGGTTTGAGCTTTTTATGTAGATATAAAAGATGTTGTATGGAAATAAATCATCTCTTCCTATTCCTTACTCCTGGCTTCCCAGTTCCCTAAAACCTAGCTCTCTGTGTAGAGCGAAACGAAGTGGAGTCGAAATGCCTGTAAAAAACTATCTTTGAATCCACATTTTCAGTTCGCCGTCATGACAACAATCACACACATTCTACAATACCTCCAGCAGGTAGCCCCTTTCAATTACCAGGAATCCTACGACAATTCGGGATTATTGGTCGGTGATGCGTCGCGTGAAGTTACCGGAGTAATCGTAGCGCTCGATTGTACCGAAGCCGTGATTGATGAAGCAATTGCTGCCGGATCGAATGTCGTGCTGACGCATCATCCGATCGTATTTAAAGGATTGAAACGGCTCACGGGAGCTAATTATGTGGAACGAACCGTGATCAAAGCGATTCAAAATAACATTGCGTTGATTGCAATTCATACCAACCTCGACAATGTGTATTTCGGAGTCAATCACATCATTGCATCGAAGTTAAACCTTACGAATCAACGCATTCTGGCACCAAAAGCCGCTACGTTGTTTAAATTGAGTGTGTTTGTTCCACACGATTCGGAAGACGTGGTTCGTGCTGCGATGGCTGAGGCAGGGGCTGGACGAATCGGTGATTACGACCAATGCAGTTTCTCGGTTGAAGGAATGGGACGTTTTCGTCCGGGCACTGATGCGGATCCTCATATAGGTGAGCCGGGTAAACTGGAAACGGTTTCCGAAACATGTATAGAAGTTGTGGTGAACCAGCATGCGTTGAAAGCCGTAGAACAAGCCATGAAAAAAGCACATCCTTACGAGGAAGTCGCCTACAACATAATTGCTATACTGAATACCAATCAATACATCGGCAGCGGAATGGTGGGCGATTTAGCAGAACCGATGAAAACAATGGACTTTCTGAAATTCGTGAAAGAAACGTTTCAGTGCGGTGTTGTTCGTTATACCGATGAGGTTGCTGAAACCGTTCAGCGGATCGCAGTTTGCGGCGGTTCGGGCGGTTTTTTATTACCGGATGCCATCGGCGCAAAAGCCGATGTGTTCATTACAGCCGATTACAAGTACCACGAATTTTTTGATGCCGACGGCAAAATCGTGATCGCCGATATCGGTCATTTTGAGAGTGAACAATACACTTCTGAATGGTTAGTGTCATTACTCATGAAAAAATTTACTACCTTCGCGGTTCGTTTAGCGAACGTGAATACGAATCCGATAAATTATCTCTAATAGTATGGCTGCAAAAGCAAGTACAAAAGAAACAACAGTAGCTGAAAAGTTGGACGCATTGTATGCGTTGCAAAAAATTGATTCTCAAATCGATAAAATCAGAACCGTACGCGGTGAATTGCCTTTGGAGGTACAAGATTTGGAGGACGAAATTGAAGGTCTTGACACGCGTATCAAGAAAATGCAGGAAGAAGCGAAAGAATTGGATCTTGAAGTTTCTGACCGCAAAGGCGCTATGAAAGATGCTGAGATCGCGATTCAAAAGTTCAAGGAACAACAAAATAACGTGCGTAACAACCGTGAGTTTGAATCGTTGGCAAAAGAAATTGAATACCAGGAACTGGAAATCAAATTGCATGACAAGCGTATCAAAGAAGCGAAGATCAAAATTACTTCCAAAAAAGAAGTATTAGACGAAGCAAAAGAGCGTTTGGAAATGCGTCGTGAAGACTTGAAAGTAAAACAAGGCGAACTGAACGAAATCGTTGGTGAAACACAGAAAGAAGAACAAGCATTGATCGATGCATCAGCGAAAGCGAAAGACGCGATTGATGAGCGTCTGATCGCAGCTTATGATCGTTTGCGTACCAACGCGAAAAACGGATTGGCCGTAGTATCGGTTGACCGTGATTCATGCGGAGGTTGTTTCAACAAAATTCCACCGCAACGTCAGTTGGATATCGATTCCAAGAAAAAAGTAATCGTTTGCGAACACTGTGGTCGTATCCTGGTTCCTACAACCGTAGAAGAATTGGTGTAAAAACCACATTATAGAAATACAGAGGCTCGGGATTTATCCCGGGCCTTTTTTTGTTTATGATTTTTATGTGGAACGCATTCCGCGCCAATATTGTGATGCCTGCCACCATTACAAAAACCATAAACAAATGGCACGCAAGCATTCTGCTCCTGCAACAACAATTTATTTTATTTCATGCGTTCCGACGCCTGCAATTGCGTATTTTTGTGTTCAAATTTTTGAACCCATTTTCAATGGAAAAATTTCTCAATGCCCTGTTTTCAATGCGTGCCATGGCAATGGCGATGGTTGTGTTTTTTGTCGCAATTGCATACGCAACATTTATCGAATCTTCTGATGGCGTACAAGCTGCAAAATTCTGGGTTTACAATGCCAATTGGTTTACCATTTTGCTGGGTTATTTGTGTATTAACCTCATTGCGAATATTGTGCGTTACAAAATGTGGCGTCGTGAAAAGATCGCCGTGCTGACGTTTCACCTTTCATTCATTATAATCATTATCGGTGCCGGTGTTACGCGTATGTTCGGTTACGAAGGATTAATGCTGATTCGCGAGGGAGCAACGGTGAACTTCATTTATTCGGCCGATCCGTATTTGTGGTTGAAAATTGATGATGGAAAACTGCAATTGACTTACGATGAAAAGCTGTTTTTAGCAGATGTAAACTGGAACGATTTTTCCATTCCGCTTAATTTTCCCAATCACAAGAATGAAATTACGATAGATTACGTTGATTTTTTATCCAAACACGTCGATTCGTTGGTGATCAATGATTCAATCGACGGAGCGGCACTGGAAATCGTTACGAATGGTAAAAAATCGAATTACGTTCCCGAAAACGATGTGCTGGTGCTTGGAGCAACACAGATTGCTTACGGTTCTACAAAAGTGAACGGTGTAAACGTTTTCAAAAAGAACGGTATGCTCATGATGCGTCCGAACCTGGAAATGCAATACCTCCCGATGGCAATGATGCAGCAGGTACGTGAAACCGGTGGCGAAGTTCCCGATTCGGCAATTGTGAAAGTGGCAGCCGGCGAAGAAGTGCCGTTGATGACAACCACGCTTTACACCATTGGTGGCGATCAGTTTGTGTTCAAAGGTGAAATTCAGCACGCTAAAAAAATGAAATTGCCTAGCGGACGAAAAGATGTCGGTTCCGATTACCTGATCGTAAAGGTTTCCGATGGAAAAGAATCGAAAATTGTAACACTTGAAGGCGGTTTGGGGAGGATTCCAACCTCGGAGTTTTTCATTCTCGGTGGTTTGCGTTATCAGATGGAATACGGTTCCAAAAAAATCAAACTACCATTTAGCATCAAATGCAATGATTTTATGATGGAACGTTATCCCGGATCAGAGGTAGCTTCTTCTTATGCCAGCGATTTGGAGATCGTCGACGATGCCAATAACTACCATAAAAAGAAACGCGTTTTCATGAATCATGTGATGGATTACAACGGTTTCCGTTTTTTTCAGTCCGGCTACGACGAAGATGAAAAAGGAACACGCCTGAGCGTGAACCATGATTATTGGGGAACGAATATCACTTATTTGGGTTATTTGCTGATGGCAATCGGGATGTTGATGAGTTTGATTGCTCCGGCAGGCCGTTTCCGTGAATTAATCAATAAACTGATCCGGAATAACGGCGGAACCGCTGTATTACTTGCTCTTTTTACATTGACAGGAACCGGCTTGTTTGCGCAGGATACCATGCATGATCACGAACACGATCATCACAACCATACGCAGCAACCGGCAACAACAGCGCCTGCAAGCAAACCGGTTTTTCGGGTAATGACCAAAGAACACAGTGAAGAACTGGCAAGTTTACTGGTACAGGATTTTGATGGACGAATTGTTCCAATGCACACCGTTTGTGATCAGTTATTGCGCAAATTGTACCGCAGTAATAAATACGAAGATTACAATGCGGTGCAGGCTGTGATGAGCATGCACATGTATCCGCAATATTGGAAGGAACAAAAGGTCATTCAGGTTCCTACTGCTGTGCGCGAAAAATACAACCTGGAATCGTATGCTTCGTTTGATGAATTGTCGAATATATTCCCGGACGGAACCTTTGAGTTTAAATGGATTGACGACTATAATGATGCGATGCACAAGCGCGAGTCGGAACGTGACGAAACTGAAAAAAAACTAATTAAATTAGTTGAGAAATATCAGGTTTTTTACTCTATTAGAAATTGGGATTACATTAAGGTAATTCCGGTGGCAAATGCTAAAAACAATACGTGGTTTGTACCGTTTGAAGCAGAATTGGTAGCACAGGATTCAGTTTCATCATTCATAGTAGTGGATTATTTGAATGAATTGGATAGTGCTTGTATGCCAGATTTGAATGACGCTGTAGTGGCCGCAAATTATCGTTCTGCGCTAAAAATACTAGGTGATCTCAAGGCCTTTCAGCGTGAAACAGCACCGGCTTCGATCCTTCCAAGCGAAACACATGTGAAAATGGAAATTTCCTACAATAAAATGGGGATTTTCAAGAATACCATGTATTCGTATCTCCTGATCGGTTTTGTATTACTGGTGTTTTATTTTGTTCAAATCTTCCGTAATCCGGAGAAAAAGAAAGGAAAATTCTTCAAAATCCTGCGTGCTATTTTCGTGTTTTTACTGGTAGTTATTTTCCTCTATCATGGTGCCGGTTTGGGAATACGATGGTACATCAGCGGACATGTTCCATGGAGTAATGGGTATGAAGCAATGTTATGGATTGCGTGGGTACTGATCCTGGTTGGATTTGCGTTCTCCCGTTTTAGCGCGGTTATTTTGGGAGCTGCTGCCTTGCTGGCGTTCTTCATTATTTTCGTTTCGGAAATGAACCTGCTTGATCCGGAGATTACGCCATTGCAACCGGTACTGAAAAGTTACTGGCTCCAGATTCACGTGTCGGTGATCACATCGAGTTACGCCTTTTTAGGATTGGCAGCCATTCTAGGATTGATGAACCTTGTCCTGTTCACGATCCGCAATAAACACAATGCAGCCGTGATTACCCGCAATATCAACGATATTACTTATGTTACCGAATTGACAATGACTTTCGGGTTGTTTATGCTCACCATCGGTACATTTTTGGGTGGTGTTTGGGCCAACGAATCTTGGGGACGTTACTGGGGCTGGGACCCGAAAGAAACGTGGGCGCTTGTTTCGGTATTGGTATACGCCGTGATCCTGCACTTGCGCTTTATTCCTGCATTTCGTGGTAAATTCTTGTTCAGTGTCGTGAGTTTGTGGGGCTATTCGGCGATCATGTTTACCTTCTTCGGAGTGAACTTTATCCTTGTTGGTTTGCATTCCTACGCACAAGGCGATGGTTCGGTGAGTCTTCCGGGATGGGTAATCTACACAATTGTAGGTTTTATCTTATTTACAGTAATCGCCAGTATCCGCAACTACCAGTTTAAGAAACAGCAACGAATTGAACTCCCATGAAATTCTATGATTTTACCATCGCGCGATTAAATGGTGAAGCCTTTGATCTGTCGCAGTTTCACGGAAAGAAAGTGATTGTAGTAAATGTGGCTTCCGAGTGTGGATTAACGCCGCAGTACACGGAATTGGAATACATAGCAGAAGAATACGCTGATAAAAACGTTGCCGTTGTAGGCGTTCCGAGCAATGATTTTGGCGGTCAGGAACCCGGTTCGGCCGAAGAAATTCAAACATTTTGTTCCAGAACATATGGTGTTACTTTTCCACTAACAGAGAAAGTGCATACCGTTGGCGAACACATGCATCCTTTGTATCAATGGCTTACAGAAACAACCGGTGAGCAGGTGATATGGAATTTTCAGAAATTTCTCATCGACGAAAACGGAAACGTGGTGAAATCTATGGCACCCTCTGTTTTGCCAACTGATCCTGAAATTGTAACTTGGTTAAACGATGGAAACACAAACAATTGACATATTAGCTTTTGGCGCTCATCCCGATGATGTGGAATTATCCGCTGCGGGAACGTTATTGAAACACAAGGCCGCGGGTTTTTCTATTGGAATTGTTGACCTCACGCAAGGTGAACTTGGCTCGCGTGGAGATATTCATACCCGTTATGAAGAAGCAGCCGCATCAGCAGAAATCCTGGGACTGACCACGCGTGTAAACCTCAAAATGCCCGACGGTTTTTTTACTCATTCGGAAGAAAATCTGCGATTGGTGATCGAGCAAATTCGTCGTTTCAGACCAAAAATTGTACTCATGAATGCGTTTTCAGACCGTCATCCTGATCATGGAAAAGGCAGCAGGTTGGTCTCTGAAGCGTGTTTTCTGGCGGGTTTATCAAAAGTGAAAACCTTCTGGGAAGCGCACCCGCAGGAACATTACCGTCCGCCAATGGTCTACCATTATATCCAGGACAGACTCATCGAACCGGATTTTGTGGTGGACGTAACGGCTTACGCAGAACAGAAATTTGAAGCGATCAAAGCGTATAAAACCCAGTTTTGGGATCCGAATTCGACCGAGCCGCAAACACCAATTTCAGGCGAAGAATTCTTCGATTTCCTGAAAGGCCGTATGTCAGGCATGGGAAGAGCAATCGGAGCGCAATATGCAGAAGGTTTTTGTGTTGAACGAACTCCCGGCGTTGAGAATCTATTCGATTTGCATTAACGATTTACGAAACTGATTTTCAGAGTTCTTTATTGCCTGTTCAGTACTTTTTCATACCATTCAATCCACATTTCGGGAGTTACTTTTGCAGCCAGCTCGCCGATTAACTCCAATGGAATGTCGTTCATTTTCTTGAACCGAATACAGCTTTTCCCCATGTCCAGTTTGGTTTTGCAATGCTTCGGGTATTCGTTTGTGAACCAGGCCAACAATTCGGGATTGCTGTAAATTCCCATGTGGTACAAAGCAATAAAATTCTTCTGAGAAGCTAAATTCATAAAAGGCAACGGCAATTTCGGATCGCAATGATAACCTGCCGGATAATCGCTGTGCGGAATCACCCAACCGATCATTCCATATCCGATTGTTTCCTTAAATCCTACAGGAAGATTCTCATTGATCGTATCACGAAGTTGAAGCATCGCTGCTTTTCGTTCTTCGGGTAGAGAATCCATGTATTCGGTTACAGTTGTGGCTTTTGATTGCATGACTTCTAATTTAAAATGGAAAACTGCGTCCGCCTTTGGCGTGATGGAAAAGATTCGCGGTAGACTTCGTTCCCCACTGCGGATGAAGAATTAGTTTAGTTTTGATTTCACCGATTTGATTTTCTCCATCAATTCGTTTCGAAGCGCCTCATCTTTGATGCCTTTAGCAGGATCAAAATTGTCATTGAAGGAAGGCAGGGAAAACGTTTCCAGGATTTCGGCTCCATGTTTTGGAAAACGGGTAATGGCAGCATTTAAGGAGTTTTTTCCACCGTAACCCCCTGGAGAAGTACTCAACAGAAAAAGAGGTTTGTCTTTAAAGATATTCGCCTCGATGCGCGAAGTCCAGTCAAAAATATTCTTAAAAGCTGCAGTGAAATTCCCATTGTGTTCCGACATGGAAATAATGATCAAATCGGCCTTGGCCAAATCGGTGATAAAACGATGCGCGGCTTCAGGATAACCTTCTTTTTCACGATCAACCGAAAAAAGGGGTAATTCGTAGTCGTTTAAATCGAGTAGGGTTGTGGTGTTTTCCGAAAAGTGGGTTAATGTGTGTGCCACGAATTGTTTATTAATAGAAGCCTTGCTTGTGCTGGCTGCAAATGCGATGATGTTCATAATTTGTCTGTTTTGTTTCCTGTAAAAATAAGGGTTTCATTTTGGGTAGCCGGAACTCAGTTGTGCGATTTATTTAAATGTACTGAATTAACCAATACGGATTTTCAATAAATACGCAACACATCAAACTGATTTCCGTTGAGTGTTACCTGCGCACCTATCTGTTTTCTGATCAGTTGCTGTGCGAGCGGGGCAGTGGCGCCGATGCAAAATACAGTTCCTTCATCTGTTTGAACAGATCCTAACGGCAATCCAATAAAAAAGAACCCTTTACTGGTTTCTACGATAGAGCCGTTTTGAATAATCTTCGAACCGGCAATCGTTTCCAAATGCGGAATCAGTGCTAGTTGTCTCGAAATTTCCTGCAATTGTGTATTGATCTTATCGAGTTCCTGCTGACTCATAGCACGGGAAGTTTCATATTTGTCACCGGCCGAACTTTTGGTTTCATTGGCAAGTCCTTCCTGTAAATCAGCAACCATGGCCTGGAAATCATGTTGTTTGCCCACCAGTAAAGCGCGGGCAGCAGCAAGAAGTACCTGTTTAGTCATGGTCAATCAGGTGGCGTTCAAAGATTGTTTTTAACTGGCCGATTACTTTATCTTCACTGTATTCCAATCCTTTTTCACGAATAACAGAAACATCAAATTGAATGGTATTGTCTATCAGTTGCTGCAACGCATCAGCCAATGCCTGCGGGGCGCCAATAGGTATTTGAATGCCCAACGACGGATCCAGATCTTTGCCAATCCCAACAGGAGTTGTAATGGTTGGTAATCCTGTCAGCCAGGCTTCTGCGAGTACAATGCTGAATGTTTCATACGAGGAAGTAAGTAAAAAAGCATCGTGCTGACGCATTTGTTCCGCTATTTCATTCCAGCTCATTGGTCCACCAAACGTCACATTGCCAGCAATTCCTAGCTGAGCAGCCATTTCCTGCCATTTTTCAGACGGTTGATCTGAAATCACGGTTAAGTGTAAATCAGGATAGCCGGCTTTTACGGCCAAAGCAACGCCATTGAGCAACGTTTCCGGGTCTTTGACAGATTCGTCTAATGTGGATACATGCAGAAAACGTTTGTAGCCGGTTGATGTTGTTACACTCGGGTAAAACAATTCGGTATCAACGAAATTTGGAAGCACTGTGCTTTTTGTGGTCGGAAAAATGGCTTTCATGTCTTCCTGTAAAAAAGCAGAGCAAGCCAGCAATTCATTGATATGAAGGCTGGTACGTTTGATAATTCTGCGCTGTATTCGGGTGAATTTTTCACGAATCTCCTTGCGATAATAAGAGGCGTGCTCCATTACGATCAGCGGACAATGATAAAAATGCTTGGCCCGAATAAATTGCAGACCTCTGTTGAGAATCACGTGTGCAAACAACAAATCGACTTCTTCGACTTCATCAAGAGCCGTACTGAGTGCTTTTCGCTGCCAATACCAATGCACAAACTTGTTTTTACTCACCGGATGATAAATACGGACAGTAAAAACACCATCGGATTCATCAATTTCCTTCTCGATACGCGAACAAGCCGGATCGCCATGCGTATGGATCACCGAAACCTGGTATTCTGATGTCAGTAACTGTGCAAAGCGCTGCACAAAATTTCCCACAAAAGCATCCAGCCGGTTTGGGAACCAGGAGCTCATGAGTAAGATATGCTTGCGCTGCGTTGGAAACATTGGGTTTGTTTTTGGGAAGCGAAGTTACATTAATTCACCAGCAGGCGTATTGTTTTTTGTTCTCCGAATCTGTTAATAGTTATTAAATAAACGCCCGGAGCAAGTTGGGGCAATTCCAGTTGTTTGTTTGAAAGTGTTGTTGTTAATTGTTTTCCGTTTAATGTGGTGAGCGCAACCTCGTCATCATCCGTAATTCCTTCCAATTGAACAAAATTGCCCGAAACAGGATTGGGAGAAACAGTAATGAACGAAAGCGATGATTCGTCTAGGGAGGCAGGACAGGAAAGCCGGTTGATCCGCGCCCAGATACTGTCATTGTATTGAACCGGAACCAATGAAACACCGTCAGCTTCACCCATGCGTACAACCACCAATCCCTCGGAAGGAGCAATATTGATGATTTGTCCGTTTTTGCCGAGTGCCGAAAAAAGGTCAGCCGGAGCTTGTGAAAGCGGACTTCCCGGAAACGAAAACTGCGATTGCGGTAGCATAAACGAGCTTTGCCCGTTGAGCCATGTCAGGTAACCGTAAGACGGATTAATGGCTTGCGATGAAGTGGTCATTTCCTGGAAATAGGTAGGATCATCCAATACAGGTGTACCGTTCCAGATTCCTTCGCTGTGAAGCAATAACCCAAATCGGGCCATACTTCGTGCATTTGAAACAAAAATGTTGTTATAATCGATCGGAACAAACAAACCTGTCATCCCGGTTGGTGTTTTGATTTTTTGAGTCACCCATTGATTGAGCGTTAAACCCGTTGCATTTTCAATGACGCCGTCGAGCAATGTATACGGACCATTGTGATACGCCCAGCGCGTTCCGGGATCGGCCATGTAATTCAGACATGTGGGATCAGTGCAGAATATATTGCCCGTATCAGCCAATCCGGTTGTCATTGATAATTGATGGCGAATGGTGATTTTTTCTTCCTGGGCAAGACTCATGTTCGTCCAGCCGGTTCCCAAATAATCAGAAGTAGTATCGCCGACAGAAAGATAACCTTCTTCCTGAGCAATGCCAACAGCAAAACCAGTGAGTGTTTTTCCTGCCGAATTCCAGAGCCACAAGCTGTCGACAGTAAACGTTCCGAAGTATTTTTCCAGTACGATTTTCCCGTTTTTCAGTACAATAAACGCTTTGGAATTGGTTTGCTCGAGGTAATCGTACAAGGAGTTGATGGAATCTTCACACCAGCCCAAAGTGGCCGGATCGGTTGTCTCCCAGGTAGAACCTACCAATGGCGGATAATACAACTGAGCTTTTGCAGTTTGAAAACTACACGCAAATACTATCAGAAAGAATAATTGTTTCATAGACGAGAAATCTGTTTCGTCATGAAGTTACGATAAATTCAGTAAAATCAAAATGAACTTTTTCTCCCGGTAGATGTGCAGATTTGAGTGTAATCTATGTTACCTATTGTGTTCTACCGTGTTATTTAGCATAAATCGAAACGAGTTGTTCCAATGCAAAATCAATTTCTTCCTTGGTGGTATAACGCGAAAAAGAGAAACGAGCATTTGGCCGGCTATTGTCGGCACCGATTCCTTCGAGCACGTGCGATCCTTTATTCGAACCTGAAGAGCAGGCACTTCCACCACTGCAAGCTACTCCTCTTAAATCGAGTGTGAACAACAGCATTCCTGATTTTTCGGTAGGCGGTAAACAGGCATTGAGAACGGTGTACAAGCTTTTCGACGGATCTGTTTCACCATGAAAGGTCACTCCCGGAAGTTGTTTCTCCAATTGTGTCATCATGTACGATTTTAATTCCTGTACATGGTGCTGATGTTCTTCAATATCGGTATTGGCCAATTCCAATGCTTTGGCGAGGCCAACAATTCCGTAAAGATTTTCTGTTCCACCACGCAAGCCACGTTCCTGGGCACCTCCGTGGATAAATGCTTCGGCTTTTACGTTTTTGTTTACGTAGAGAAAACCAACACCTTTCGGTCCGTGAAATTTATGCGCAGCACAGGTAATGAAATCAATATCAAGATCCTGTAAATCGAACGCATAATGCGCCATGGTTTGTACCGTATCTGAATGAAACCATGCTCCGTATTGTCGACACAGTGAACTTACTTCTTTAATAGGAAGCAGCGTCCCGATCTCATTATTGGCATGCATGAGTGAAACAATAGTAGGTATCGGTTCTTTCAGGTAGTTTTCTAATTGTTGCAGGTTAATACTTCCTTTGCTGTCCACATCAAGCCAAACGACTTCAATACCGTGATCACGAACAAGCGCTTCAATGGTATGTCCGACAGCATGATGCTCGATTGAACTGGAGATGATGCGTTTTGCTCCCAACGAAAGAATGGCGGTTGTCAATGCCATGTTATCGGCCTCGGTACCACCGGAAGTGAAGATGATTTCAGAAGGCGAACAATGCAGAAGTTTAGCAACTGTGCGTCTTGACATTTCAATCACACCTTTTGCCTGTCTGCCGTAAAAGTGAGTCGAAGACGGATTCCCGAATTCATTCAAAATATAAGGAATCATTGCTTGGGCAACTTCAGGTGCTATTGGTGTTGTTGCTGCATTGTCAAGGTAAACCCGCATCACTTTTTTTTCGCAAAGTTAGAATTTTGTTTGCTTGTTGTTTCTCAAACTCAAAATCATCCTTGAAAAGCTACTTTCCCAACAATTCTCTAAATGTTTCTTTTCCTTCCACAGATCGCAGCAGGTTTCGCATGAGCATCAGGGTTCGTTCCATGCGTTTATCCGGATTTTTGACGGTGGTCACATAATTGAGAATGTAGCGCTGCATACTTGGAGTAAGCTGGCTGAACCGGCGAAATGCTTCCGGGTCCTGCGCCCAATATTCGGCGATTTCTTCGGCTACTTCAACACCATAGGTTGATTCATCCCTGAAAAACCGAACTTCTACATCGTCACCGATGGCTTTTTTCAATTCCTTTAAGCGCTTGTTTTGAACCGTAACACAGGCGCTTCCTTCGCCCATTGCCAGCAAACCACATTGCCATTCGATGACATTATCCATGCGAATGATCAGTCGCTGATTGTAATCTCCTTTTTCAAATTTTCCGGGAAGCTGATCCAGGATCACAGGCGGAACCTCGATCACTACGTAATTGAGGTAATGCAATTTTACGACTGGAGTTGTGTAAGTAACGAGCGGTTGTTCCATATTTCAAAACTACAAAAAAGCCCGTTAATCCTTTAATGCTTGGACTAACGAGCTCTTCTGAACGGATATGCGTTTGGTTTTATTCAGATTTATAGCCTTGTTTTTCGGCGGATGTTTTCATCGATTTAATGATAGAAGTTCCCAAATCTTCCTGCCCGCTTTCCAATGCACGTTTTTCCTTTTCTACCTGGATAAACTCGCTTCGTTTTTTAGCCAGTTCATTGATGTTGTCTTGGTATTTTGCGCGATTGGCGGCTTTCTCAGCAATGATCTTTTCCTGTTCGGCACGGCTTTTTCCCTTCAATTCTTCCGGAAGTTCATCTTCTTTCAGATCATCGAGTTTAAAATCTTTTCGTTTTTGGGCATCGATCAAATCCCAGCTTCCGTTGTCGTAATTGGCACTTGATTTTGAAACGGCACGTTCCGACATATTCGATTCTCCTTTTGAGCCTGCATTATTATCTTCTTCCGCTTGTTTACCCAAACGGTATTTACCCGATGAACCGTAACCCATATAAGTTTTGTTCAACGAATCGTTGTAAGTGTTGATTTCCTTATCGTAAGGCGTTTCAATATTAAATGCTTCGCGATCAGAATCAATGTTGAAATAATTTCCCTGGCTGATCAATGCGCCATCGTACCAGAATTCTCTAACCCCCTGATCATAAGGTCCGCAGTAAATAGTGTTGACGATAATGCCTTTGGTTGCTGCATTTTTAAGAATTACTTTGTAATCTGCCGGGCCTTGGTTAAACGGTTCGTTTCCGGCGATATAAATAATCTTCAAATCCTGAGGATCGGAACTCCAGTTCAATTCATTCATTGCATCTTCAATTACGGCACCGCAATATTCATCGCCACCGTTGGTAAATAATCCGAACAATTTGCCCGAAATCGAATCCAGATCGCTGATCAGATCAACGTGTTTACGCACGTAACGCGGATTGGCAATAGTGGTGTTGCCATAATCATAAAGCGCAATTTCAAGTTTGGGAATGGCGCCGTCTACACGTAATTGAGAAGCAGCATTTACAATCTGCCAGATCGTGGTTTTGGCCTGTTCGATCAATCCGTCCATACTTCCTGAAGTGTCGAACAGAATGGCAATCTGTATTTTTTTTGCTGTTGTTGGTGGTGGTGCAACAACTCCCGGATTGATCACGGCAGGTGGTTGAACTTGTGCGTGGCCCAAAGCGGCGATGCAACATGCTAAAAGGGAAAGTACTATTTTCATAATAATGGGTTTTAAATGTCTTACAACCAAGGCTTAAAAAGGTTCAAAGGCAGGTTGTTTTTTAAATGTACAAGTGTTTTTATTTTAACATAAAGTTAATTAAATAGATTTTCAGTGCGAAAATATTCGATGTAACATACGATCTATTCAATAAAAATATATGAATATTCATTAGGCTTTTCCACTGTATATTAAGGTGTTATTATTGTCGCGTTAATAATTAAGTCCTCTACTATGACTAAAATTAAACTTCTCCTTCTTTTTCTTGTTAGCTCTGCGGCGACATTTGCGCAGGGAAATGAGCCACAACAAGAAACGGGCTATGTTCGTATTTTGCTGAATGATCTGACAACCTGGGAACAGGTTACTTCTGTTGACGAGCTCATTCGTCCCAAAAACGGTGTGATCATGACGCGTACAGATCGCAACAACGATACTTTTTTTGCTCAGTACGACCTGAACGCAGGGATAACGGAGCAGGATTTTGCCAATTGGATCACATCGCTTGGATTTGAAACCAAATGCATGGTTTCAGGTTTGATGAATGGTGAACCAATGAAAAACTTTCCGCGGGAATGTTATTCGAAGGAACTGGAATCAATTGAACAAAATCGTTAAAAAAGCAGCGTTATGAAACTACGTATTACTTCAGTTTTTCTGAGTTTGTTTACTGTTGCGGTTACAAACTCATTGTTGGCACAATCTCCGAGCTGTGATGATGTAGCAGGAGCTCAACTGGCTGTAGGAACCAGCTGTACGCCGGTAACCTTCGATTCAAACGGAAATACCGATTACTGGAACAGCGCCGGTACCTGGGGATTTTGCAATGAATTGGATCAGGATGATTATTGGATGTGGTTTGATGCTACCGGAACTACAACAACAATTACCTATACACCCTCGAATGGTGACCCGATATTGACAATATTTGATGGCCCCTGCTCACCTACAATGAATTCCAATATAGCTTGTTCGGATAATATTGGTACGGTACCGGAAACAATTACAATGACTACCGTTCCGGGAACCCGTTACCGCATTCGTATCCAGAATTATTCCTCCAACGCGACCATGAACGGAACGATTTGTGCTGTTTCAGGAGGCGGAGGGGGAAGTGCAAGTGCTTCTGATTGCGGTGTTGCAGTAGATGTTTGTACAGATTTGAGCTTTTCCATTGACCCGAATGGTTTTGGTGCTATCGATGAAATTCCTACCCCGGGTTCGTTTGGAAATCCGACGACAAATCCTGCCAGCTCAAACATGGGATGCCTTCAAATTGGCGAATACAACAGTACCTGGATGGTTATAAATGTATCTACATCAGGAAATCTTGAATTTGTTTTTGGTGGTTTGGGTGCGCAAGCCGGATTTTACGATTGGATTATGTATCCGTATTCAGGCGTGGCAACCTGTGCTGCTATTCAGGGAAACACATTAGCGCCGGTTCGTTGTAACTGGAATTGGGCTGATAACGGAGGAACAGGAGTTTCGGACGTTATACCTGCGGGTGGTGATCCGGGGAATTTTGAACCGCCATTGGCGGTAACCGCCGGAGAACAGTATATTATTTGTTTTTCAAATTACAGTGACCTGGCCACAACCGTTCCACTTCAATTCTTAACTGATGCGGGAAATGCGGGTGTAAGCTGTACGCCACTTGGTTTTTCCATGGAAGGGCTTTCGGTGGAATGTATGGAAGATCACCGTGTGATTCAATGGTCATCACCGGTACAAAATGTTTCATCACAATTTATCGTTGAGAAAAGCCGCGCTGGTTCAGAGTGGGAAACTATTGGATTTACATATAACGGTGAGATTTCGGAAGACAGAATTCATTTTTCAATCGTTGATCCTGCCAATCCGGATGTATTGGATTATTACCGGGTAAAACAAGTTCTAAATGACGGAAATATATTGATTTCCTCAACTATTTCAGCCGATTGTGATTCTGAGCAGGAGTTGTTTTCGGTATACCCGAATCCGTCGACCGGTTTGATGAGCCTAAAGTATAAAAGCGCAACGGATGCTGTACTGGAGTTTTACGATGTGCTTGGTAATCGGATTTATACCCAATCACTGGATGCAAGTGTAAAACTGAAAACAGTTCAGATTCGTGCCGAACAGGTTCCTGCCGGAGTTTACAACTACCGTGTTGTGTTGGAAAATGAAGTGAAATCAGGAACGGTTGTTATTGTGAAATAACTGAATCGATTATTATTCACCTTTGTTTTGTTCCTGTCGCGCGAATACACGGCGTTTTTCACGAATGGTTTTTAAGATGTTTTCCAATCCCTCGGGCGTGGAATGCGCATCGTAGATCACTTTTTTGGTTCCTTTTCCGGTACTGATGATGAGGTATTCTGATCCGCGGTCGGCACAATCCGGGCAACCGATTACACTGTCAAGTGCTTCCCATTTTTTCCAGTCAAGCTGTGCTGCCAGCTCATCCAATTCCTTTTGTGTGAATTGCTCATTGGTTTCTTTCACCGGAAAATTTACCGAATCACGGCTTATTTCTTTGTAAACCAATGACGCATTGCTGTAGTGAATTTCCTTGATGCAATAACCTCTGCAATGCCCGAAACTGGTTCCGTGTACAATCGAAATAACTGAGTTACCGGTTGTTGCTTCTTTGGCGGTATGACAACCTGCTGCTATTGCAGTGACGATAAGCGAAAGGAAAAATGTGCGCATGGTTTTTATCTGTTATTGGAACAAACTTGTTCAGGGTTGAAATTACAATTATTCTGCCAGAAATTATTTCACCACAAAGACACAAAGTAAAAGGATCAGTTTGACCTGTTAGAAAGATCACAAAGGCGAAGCAGGGTAATCACCTTTGTGATCTTAACACATCTATTCTTCAAAAAAACTTTGTGTCTTTATGGTTTTTCGATAAAATGTTGCGCACGAATTTGGCTACCTTTGCATCATGTACATTCAGTCGCTGTCATTAATCAATTTCAAAAATCACGAAGAAGCTGATTTTCAATTGGTCGACGGTGTGAATTGTATTGTGGGGAGAAACGGTGCGGGCAAAACCAATGTATTGGATGCGGTGCATTACCTGAGTATGTGCCGTTCGTACCTCAATCCGATTGACCGTCAAAATATCCGGTTCGATCAGCAGTTTTTTGTGATCCAAGGCGAATGGGTGAAGCAGGAAGTAACACATTCATTGTACTGTGGCGTAAAAGCCGGTGCCAAAAAAGTCTTCAAAAAAAACAAAAAAGAATACGATAAACTGGCCGATCACATCGGGTTGTTTCCGGTGGTGATGATATCGCCCTATGATGCCGACTTAATTTCGGAAGGAAGCGAAGTACGTCGCAAATGGATCGATGGTATTATCAGTCAGTTTGACCGTGCTTACCTGGATGATTTGCAGAAATACAATAAAGTACTCGAACAGCGTAATGCCTTGTTGAAACAGCAATACGAAAACGGATTTTTTGACCGCGAATCGATGGAAATCTGGGATGTGCAGCTGATCCGCTACGGAAATGCGATTTATGCCAAACGCGTTGAGTTTATTGAGGCGTTTATTCCGCTGTTTCAGCGTTATTACCAGTGGATTTCAGGCGGTGAAGAATCGGTCTCGATGGAATATCAGTCGGCGCTTCATTCCGGTTCATTTGAGGATTTGTTACAGCAGGCCCAGCCCAAGGATAGCCGCGCGCAATACTCAACAGTCGGCATTCACAAAGACGACGTGCTTTTCAAGATCGAACAACATCCGATCAAGCGTTTTGGATCACAGGGCCAGCAGAAAAGTTATCTCATTGCCATGCGGCTGGCGCAATTCGAATGGTTGAAAGAACGCCTGGATGTGGTTCCGGTGTTGTTGCTCGACGATATTTTTGATAAACTGGACAACCATCGCGTGGCACAATTGATGTCGTTGGTTTCGCAGCATATTTTTGGGCAGGTATTGGTCACTGATACAGATGAAATTCGTGTTTCGGGTATTTTTCAGGCAATTGGCGTAACGCCTAATATGGTCATTTTCGGAGAGGAGGAATTGGTATGAGTGAATGGAATGAAAACAAACGTTCGGGCGAGTTTCAACCGATGAAAGATGTGGTGGATAAACTCATGCGTGCTTATCAGTTAACCGGAAAAATGGCCGAACTGGATGTGCTGAACAAATGGGAAGAAATGATGGGGAAGGCTGTGGCTTTTCGTACCACCAAATTGTCCATTAAAAACAAAGTATTGATCATCGAACTCAATTCTTCCGTGATGCGCGACGAATTACTGCACGGAAAACAAATCATTATTGAACGTGTGAATCAGCAAGCTGGTTTCAGGATTATTGAAGATGTTTGGTTTGGGTGAACCATGATATGTATATTTTCTCATTTAACCACAGTAGAACACATGGAAACACATAGAGTTGCGTTTACAATGGTTTATAATGTGTTCTTCTTTGCGAACTTTGCGTCTTTGCGTTGAAAATGACACCAGCAATTTAGTTTTCTTCCGTGAAAAATTCTTCATCATCATTTACCTTTCGTGGACGCAACGAAAGCGACAACACCACAAATCCCAGCAACGCCGAAGCTGCAGAAGCTAATAGAATGGCCATTTTTGATGAGGTGATAGCTTGCTGATCGTCAAAAGCCAGGAGTGAAATAAAGATAGACATCGTGAAACCGATTCCGGCCAGCATTCCGATTCCGATGAAACTAAGTAGCCGGTTTCCTTGCGGAAGTTTACAAATGCCCAATAAGCTTCCAAGCAGTGAAAATCCGACAATTCCAATGGGTTTACCGATCACCAGTCCGGCGGAAATCCCCATACTGTTGATGGAACTCAATTGAAGCATCCAGTCATTCTCAATCACAATTCCCGTATTGGCCAGGGCGAATAAAGGTAAAATCAGGAACGAAACAGGTAAGTGCAGCCAATGCATGAGTTTCACCGACGGACTTTGTTCGCCACCACCCACAAACGGAATAGTAAACGCTAATAACACGCCCGAAATGGTTGCGTGAATGCCAGATTGCAGCAGAAAATACCACATCACGCCGCCCAATACCAAATACGGAAAGAGCATTCTTATTTTTAGATTATTCAGCAATAATAAGATCAGAAATGTTCCGATTGCCAGTAAAAAAGGCAGGATGAAAAAACCTTTTGAGTAGAAAATAGCGATCACGACAATAGCCCCCAAATCATCGATAATTGCCAGTGCTGTGAGAAATACCTTCAGCGAAACCGGGACTTTTTTTCCAAGCAAGGATAAAATTCCCAAGGAAAACGCAATGTCAGTGGCCATTGGGATGCCAATTCCCGATTGAGTGGGCGATCCGTGATTGAAGAAAAAATGAATACCTGCCGGTACGAGCATTCCACCCAAAGCAGCGATAATTGGGAGCATTGATTTTTTAGGATCAGACAATTCACCGATGTAAATTTCCTGTTTTATTTCGAGGCCGACCAACAGGAAAAAAATGGTCATAAAACCATCATTGATCCAGAATTCGAGTGGTTTTCCGGCCACGTCGCCATGCCAAAAGTGACTATAGGATTCGCCAACGCCGGAATTGGCTAAGTACAATGAAAGAAGTGTGCAGAGAATAAGCGTAATGCCAGCTGATTTCTCGTTTCCAATAAAAGCATGGTAAAGTTTTCGAACTGCTGCAACTCGTTTTTTCATGGGGGCAAAGATATGAAATGCCTTGTAAACGAAGTTTGGAAAGAAGCGAGGTTTTTATCAATTCAACAGGAATTCGCACAATATAAACCAACAGTTCGTACCTTCGTAATCCAAAATTTGTACAACATGTCTGTTCACAAAAATGTAAAACGCGTTACCACGCACGTATTGCAGGAGATGAAAAACTCGGGCCAGAAGATTTCAATGCTCACGGGCTACGATTTTTCCATGGCGCGGATCATCGATTCTGCAGGAATAGATGTGATTTTGGTGGGCGATTCGGCTTCCAATGTAATGGCTGGCCATGAAACCACGTTGCCGATTACGCTCGATCAGATGATTTATCACGCTTCATCGGTGGTACGTGCGGTAGAACGCGCATTGGTGGTGGTGGATATGCCTTTCGGTTCGTACCAGGGAAATTCCAAAGAAGCGCTTTCCAATGCCATCCGGATCATGAAAGAATCGGGCGGACATGCGGTGAAACTGGAAGGTGGAATCGAGATCATCGAATCGATCAAACGCATTCTCACTGCCGGAATTCCAGTGATGGGACATCTCGGACTGACACCGCAATCGATCTATAAATTCGGAACGTACGTGGTGCGTGCCAAGGAAGAAGACGAAGCGCAGCGATTAATGGAAGATGCCATTGCCTTGCAGGAAGCAGGTTGTTTTGCAATTGTGCTGGAAAAAATTCCGGCCGAACTGGCGCGTCAGGTAGCAGCTGCGGTGACCATTCCGATTATCGGGATCGGGGCCGGAAACGGAGTAGACGGACAAGTATTGGTGGTGCATGATATGCTGGGAATCAATAACGAATTCAGTCCCCGGTTTTTGCGGAAGTACGCCAATCTGTATGACCAAATGATGGGCGCTTTCCAGCAATATATCTCCGACGTGCGTTCAGGTGATTTCCCCAATCAAAGCGAACAATACTAAGTGTCGGATTTCAACGAATTGGAAGTGTTGTACGAAGATAATCACCTGGTTGTTATCAATAAACGTGCATCAGAAATTGTTCAGGGCGATAAAACCGGCGACGAACCATTGGTCGAAAAAGTACGTGAATACATTCGAAAGAAATATGACAAGCCAGGAAATGTGTTTTGTGGGCTTGTACATCGGTTAGATCGTCCTACCAGCGGTGTTTTGGTGTTTGCGCGAACGAGCAAGTCGCTCGAACGCATGAACAAATTGTTTGCTGAACAACATCCTGATAAAACCTATTGGGCCGTTGTGGAAAAGGCACCGAAACAAAAAAGCGGGGCTTTGAAACATTACCTCACACGCAACGAAAAACAAAACAAATCATACGCTTCGGATGTTGCCAAAACCGGAAGTAAGGAAGCACGACTTTCGTATAAACAATTGTTGCAGTCTGATCGCTATACGTTACTGGAAATAGCGTTGGAAACCGGCCGGCATCACCAAATCAGGGCGCAATTGGCTACTATTGGCTGCGTGATCAAAGGCGATTTGAAATACGGTGCAAAGCGTTCCAATCCTGATGGTTCCATTCACTTGCATGCGCGGTCATTACGCTTCAAACACCCAACCCGCGAAGAAGAAATCACGGTTGTAGCTCCTGTTCCTGCGGAACCGCTCTGGCAATGGTTTGAGCGAATGCTGAATGATTAATTTTGAATGTTGAATTGAAACTACAGGTTGGAAATCATGGGAGATTTGCAGTCGGATTGGCTGAAAGTAATACCTTCGTAGTATGAAAAGAGTTGGACTGTTCCTATTGTGTATCCTTGGCGTTATCCGATTGAACGCCCAGGTTACTCCTTATCATTATACGATTCGCGCCGAGCTTTCTGCTCAACTGATTTATTGCCTGGCGCAGGATAGTTACGGGCGATTGCTGATCGGCACTGATGAAGGATTGTACCGCTACAATGGATTCAAATCAAAACACCTGATTGCTTCCGGGAACTCATCCAAAGAAATCACACAATTACTGGCCTACGAAGACAGTTTCCTGGCTACCAACGGTTCCGGACAATTGCTGCAACTCAAAGGCGATAAGCTGAAAGTAATCAACCTGCCAGGATTTCGTGGAGATATTCGCCAGTTGTCGATTGTAAACAAAGAACTCGTTATTACTGGTTCCAAGTACATCACCGTTTTTTCGTTGCCCGATTTTAAATGGGTGAACCAGGAAATCATTCCGTATACCGAGCCCGAATCAACGATTGCCAATCACGTATTACGTTACGGAGAATCACGTATGGCGGTACTCAATTCGGGTGAATTGGTAAATATTGACGAAGGCGAATCACGCAATATTCCCAACGCAACCGGAAAAATACTGGTGACGTTTGGAAAACAACTGGTGATCATTCCGTCATTTTTGGCTGAAGATCCTGTTTATACGTATAACGACGGGTTATTTCGCAGCTGGGGAACACTTCTGAATAAAGGAAATCTGCGGGTAAACAATGCCAAGGTTGTCGGCAATCAGTTGTTTGTACTTTCCGAAAATGGTGTTTTTGTTTATTCGAATAAAATCTCAAAAAAACCGGCGCATTGGTTCCGGGGAATCGCAACTACCGATATTTTTAAGGACAAAAGCGGCAACATGTGGATTGCCACCAAAGGAAAGGGATTGTTGTTTATTCCATCAGGCCAACATGAAATTATTTACGACGGAACCTTACTCAGTATTGTGCCCGGACCAAAAGGAACTTTTTTCGGCGGAACACTCAACGGATCGATCGTGCAGTTTGACCGCCGTGGTCGTGAATTGAATTCATATACAAGTCGTATTAACAACCAGGAGGCTGTATTTATGGCTTATGATCTCTATTCCAATCAATTATTTTCCAATATTGGGTTGTTTGCAGTTGGGAATGAGAAGGCGGTAAACAGAACCAATGAAGCATTGAAAGGTGTAGCCCGTTTGGCAGACGGATCTGTATATCTGGCAAAGTCAACAGGTGTGGTTTACATTCCTAAATCGACTAAAAAAACACCGCTTTTCGGACTTACCGATTCTACCAAGCTACAATTGTTGCGGTCGGAGCCGGCGAAAGGCATTGCATTAAACCAGCAGAGCCAGGAAGTGGCATTCAGCACTGTAAAAGGCGTTTTCAGGAGAATAGGGAACGAACCATACCAGGAAATTACCCTGAACGGGAAATCAATTGATGCCCAAGCCATCACCTGGTTTAAAAACGACCTGATTATTGCCACGGCACAACATGAATTGTTGCTGGTACACAACGGACGGGTACTGAAACGTAAAGATCTATCGTTGAATTCGGGCGAATTATTCGTGCTGAAAATGATCGCCACCGAAGAATATGTTTACTTACTGACTGAAAAAGGAATGCACCGCTTCAATGATCTGGACAAAAACATTGAAGGATTAAAAGAACTGACCGGATTGGAGGGATTGGTGATGCGCGATTTTGCGGTGGTGAAAGATGAGTTGTTTATAGTGACACAACGTGGAGTGTTGCTCTTAACCTGGAAACAGTCTGAAACAATGAATTACTCACTGGTACTAAGCGAAATTACAGGCCGCAAATATGATCATTATGCTTATAAAGACGACCGTATTCAGTTCCCGTTTGACGAAAAACTGATTGTGATTCCATTTGAATGTGTGGATTTGTCAGGGAATCGTCAATTTATCATCCGTTATGCGATTCACACCAAACGTGAACGCGGTTACTGGAATGCATTGCCGGCAAGTGCAGAACAACTCAACCTGTCACACTTGAATCCGGGGAATTACACAGTTGAATTCTACTTATACGATCCGGTTTCTCAAACCAAAAGCCCAATACAACGTAAACAGTTTACGGTCTTGTATGAGTGGCATAATCGTCCTTACTTATGGTGGTTCATCGGTGTTTTAGTAGCGTTTTTTGTCGGTTTGACCTGGCGCTGGAGTTTACGCAGAGAGCGGAAAAAATGTGTGGTGGTGAATGGGAAATAAGAGATTCTGGAATTTATTTTGTTAGGAGGTTTTTCTATAGAACCATTTGGCATTACGTCACTCGCGTAAGAGAATAAAACGGTATGGAGCGTAGCCGAACCCCTGTTTGAGCACTGCATCGGGTTCTTTGTAAAAGAATCCGTTAATGGCGTTTTGCGAGTTGGGGTGATGCAGTGGAATGGAGTGTAATTCTCAAGCGAGAGATGTACAGCCTTGACTTTTTTGTTTCTTTTTGGGTCAAGACAAAAAGAAAAATCAATTGCTAATTCTCTAATCTTCATTACTTTCGTGCACCATGAAACTACGCACGGTTCAAACCCTACTTTATTGCAGCATTCTTGCGTTACATAGTTATTCGCAAGCCGATACCAACACGGTGAATAAATGGAATCAGGAAGCACTTGATTTGGCTTATTCGGAGCCGAAACGCGCAATGGAACTGGCCGAGAAAGCCTTGAAGCTCTCCCAAAAACTTTCTTTTTCCAGGGGTGAAGTGCGGGCGTTGATCCGCAAGGGAATTGTTTACGATGTGCAATCAAAAGGTGATGAAGCAATTGAAATGTATGAGCTTTCACTGAAGCTGGCAAAACAGACAAACGACGAAAAAGCGATTGCTTCCAACTTGAATAATCTGGGATTGATTTATTGGAAACAAAGTGAGTTAACGGAAGGATTGACGTATTTTAATCGTGCCTATTCGATGTTTGATGCTTTGGAAGATGAATACAACATGGCTTCGGCTGCCAATAATCTGGGATTGATTTACGAAGAAATGGAACTGCATGGTAAAGCGATTTTGTGGAGTAGAAAAGCGCTAACACATGCCAAACGTGCCAATGATGCCGATTTGCAGTATGATATTTACAGCAACATGGGCAATGTATTCCAAAGTATTAACCAACAGGATTCTTCAAGTATTTATAGCCGCAAGGCCATTGAGGGTTATCGCAAAAACGGTAATAAATACGGTTTGGGAATGGCGTTGTGCAATCTGGGTATTTCACTTAGAAAGGACGGTACAAGCCCCGAGGCAATTCCGCTTTTTCTCGAGTCGATGGCAATCGCCAAAGAGATCGGTCACGAGCATTCGTATGTGAGTTCGGGTGTTAACTTGTCGCAGAGCTATTTTAGCTTGAAACAATATGACAAAGAACGCGAAGTGTTATTGATGATCTATACTGAAATGCTTCACCTGAAGTCAAATGAATTGTCATACAAAGTGTGCTACGCCTTGGGTAAGAATAGTTACTATTTCGGTGATGTGGAAGCAGCCCGAAAGTACTTTGAATTGTATGAACAATACCATGCGGCGTATTTCAGAGGAATCATTACGAAAAACCTTTCTGAAGCCGAGAAAAAATTCCAGGTTCGGGCAGAGCGGCAGCAATCGGCATTAAAGCTAAAAGAACAAGAACAGGCTCGTTTTCTGGATAACCTCATTTGGTTGTCCGTTTTGGTCGTCGTGTTTTTAGCAGGAATCCTGACCTTTTTTGTGATCCGGAAACGCAATCTGCAACAGGAACTCATCAACCAGCGCTCGGTTTTTGATGCTACGATTGAAGAGCGGAAACGCATTTCGTACGATTTGCACGATCACGTAGGTTCGCAGTTGAGTTATGTAGTTAACAACCTGGAGCTGATTCAGCATTCCGATAGCGAAAACGAACGGGTGAAACGCACTTTTACGATGAGCCAGGCCGCGATGAACTCGTTGCGCGATACCGTTTGGGCCTTGCATTCGGAGGAACTAACCATGGGCGCATTGACGGAACGCATGGAAAACTTAGCTCGGAAAATGCTTGAAAATACCACCGAAATTGCCTTGGTGTTTACTTCTTCTGTTCCGGCCGATCTGGTGATTCCGCAGCATTATACGATGCACATCATGCGTGTTTTTCAGGAATCCATTCACAATGTATACAAACACGCTCTAGCAAGTGTATTGACGGTGAACGTTACCGAAACCATTGATGGAATAAAGGTGACAGTTGCCGATAACGGGATCGGGATTGGTGATGATCCGGAGAAACCGTTTCACTATGGTTTGCAGAGCATGAAGGAACGGGCTGCTAAGATCAATGGAACGTTGACCATACGATCAAAACCGGATGGCGGTACGGAAGTGGTGCTGACGTGGTCGAAAAATGTCTCCCACTAAGCAGATTTTTAAGCGTTACACGTATTTGCTTCCCACGAATTCACTAATTATAGCGCGCATAACGGACGCGCTTTATTTTTGAGAACGTATAGTGTGATCTGTGTTGTAATTGTCGGCGAGTGCGTTAGCCGAGCAAAAATCCGCGCATTCGTGGGAAAAGAAACGTTTCGGCTAGCCGAGACGGGTGTGCAATCACACTTATAATTCGTGGTGAAAAATAATCCAAATGCGTAATTGTTTTGTATCCGTTTTTGGTCGACATTTGATACATGGAAAAGTGTAGAATTGCCTTGGTAGACGACAAGCCTTACAACGTTCAGGTGTTGGCCGAAAAACTGGCTTCAAAACCCGAATACGAGATTGTGAGCAGCACATTTGGCGGTTTGACATTTCTGGAAGCGCTCAAAACCATGGATCCTTTGCCGGAAGTGGTGTTCATGGACATCGATATGCCTGATCTGAACGGTATTGAAACAGTTCAGCGGGCAAAAAGTTCGCATCCTGAGATTCATTTCCTGATGATTACCGTATTTGACGATGAAGAACGCGTTTTTCAAGCTATTCAGGCTGGAGCGAGCGGTTATTTGCTCAAAGACGAATCGATTTCAGGCCTGCACAAAGCAGTAGACGATGTGATGAATTACGGTGGCGCTCCGATGTCACCTTCCATTGCCCGCAAAGCATTTCAATACATACAACGTATGCAGGCCGCGGCGGCAAGTGCCTCGATCACCAATCAATCGCCGTTGAGTTCGCGAGAAATGGATATCCTGGCCGGCTTAGCCGAAGGAAAAAGCTACATGATCATTGCCGAAAAATTATTTATCAGTCCGCATACGGTGCGCAAGCACATGACCAACATTTACGAAAAATTGCATGTCAATTCAAAAGTAGAAGCCGTGCGCATGGCATTGGAAAAGAAATGGGTGTAGTAGGCGAGGGACGCCTCCCGCGCAGACTGCAGCCAGTATTTTTAAGATATAACATAGGTAAGGGGTGATCCTGAGCCCAAATAACCGCCAAATTGAACCATGTTGGGATATGCCCGGGGAGTAACCGGGCGTATTTCATCGACTCAATACTGCCTCGGTTTGTAGCCGTGAATCACCGATTATTACTATTTTTTTCTGATCTATTATGTTTTCTCCTGGTATACGTTTGTAACAAAACATTTCTCCCATTCTCCCGTTAAACACCCCATGACAAAACACCTTATTTTCCTCCTTTTCATGTGCGGGTTTTTGACATCCCATGCACAAAACTGGGAAACCAAAACATCGGTGCCGGCTTGGGGAAGAGACGATGCCTGTGCGTTTTCATTGTTGGGCAAAGGTTATATAGTTACCGGGAATCAAGGCGGTTTTGTGACGAGTAACGAGCTGTGGAGCTACGATCCTGTTACCAATTCATGGACACAAAAAACACCATTCCCGGGAACACCCAGACAATATGCAGGTTCGTTTGTGATGAACAATGAAGCATACATAATTATGGGCATTGCCGAAAACGGAACGACCCTCAACGATTGCTGGAAATATACTGCTGAAACAGATACCTGGACGCAATTAGCGGACTTCCCCGGAACGGGGCGCTGGTCGATGTTCTCGTTTTCGACTTTGCTGTATGGCTACGTCGGAACCGGAGCTATTCCGGGAGCTTTACTGAACGATTGCTGGCGCTATGATCCGAATGCGGATACATGGATTGAACTGGAATCTTTTCCCGGTGGAACAGTGCGGGAAACGGTTTCGTTTTCCATCGGCGAGCGCGGATATGTGGGGCTTGGTTTCCAGGCAGCGAACGGAACGCAACTCACAGCAGCTTTTCATCAATGGAGTGATTTAACGAACCAATGGACTGCCTTACCTGATTTTCCGGGAGGACCGAGATCGTACGCTACAGCTGTCGCGAATGCTCACCAGGGATTTGTTGGAACAGGACAGAACGCTGCCGGCGATTTTCAGAACGATTGTTTTGTGTTCGATACTGAAACGGCTTCATGGACCGCTATTGATTCGTTACCCGACCTCGGAATGCGCGGTATGAGCGCTTTTACATTAAGTGCTCAGCCTTATTTCCTCACCGGATTGCGCGAAGATATTGTACGCGTTTCGAGCGTGTTTCGCTACAATCCTCCGGTGAAAAGCAGCCCGAATGTTCTTGTTTACCCGAATCCATCAACCGGAGAAGCCATTGTAAAGGGCGATGAACTCCAGCGGATTCAGTTGTTTACGCTCGACGGCCGTTTGCTGCGCGAGGTGGTCCCTACCGAAGTTACAACCTGGCTGGGTGAGCTTCCCACTGGGATGTTGCTCCTGAGATTGCTATCCGGCGATCAATGGATTTGTGAGCGGTTGTTGGTTTATTGATGATCAGTCTCGGCTAGCCGAGACGTTACTGCGCTAACGCTTGTTTCATCAAAAGGTATGCTTTTCTTTCCACGAATGCACGAATTTTTTGCGCGCCTAACGGACGCGCTCAGTGTATGTTATGTTGTATAATTGTGAGCGAGTCCGTTAGGCGAGCCTAATTCGTGCATTCGTGGGAATCATTTAAATTCTGGTACAATTTCCAGCATTACTGATAGCCTTTAAAATCACTCGGGCACTGATACATACGGCGCGTAGAACGGTTTTTCAGGTACCTGCCAAACAAGATTTTATCTCCGAAGTCAATCACCAGACTCAATTCATGCGTACCGTAAGAAGAGGTTTTTAAACGCGAAATTGTCATGTCAAAACCGTACATCACGCGCCAGCTATTGGCCGTTTGCGATGGCAGGTTCAATCCAACTGTAAAAATGAAGGAATCGTAACTTTTTACACCCAAGGCCGCGTTGCGGTTGCGAAACCAAACACCGAAGGTAAACGGACGATTCACGAGGTTCATTCCCACGGTAAATGTCTGGAACTCACGCTGACTTTCAAATATAAAGCCCGGCGAGTAGATCAGGTCGTTGAACAGCAGGTTGGCATTGGCGTGGATCACCGTGCGGGTAGGCAAGAGCTGATCATCGCCCAAAAAGGCATCTCTTGGCTGCGATAAATGATGCAGGCTTGCACCGATCGTCATAGAATATTGTTTGAACGCACCACTCGATTTACGGGTTCTTCCGTTGAATCTTGCGACCAAACCTGTATTAAAATCGGCATACGAAACCCGGAAATAATCAGGACGGTTAAACGCCGTAGGATTCACGTCGCCCAGGGTTTCATCCAATTGATCGGAGAAAGTGAGTTTTGACCAATCAATGCGTTTGGAAACATATCCGCCGCCAACACCTGCCTGGATAATGAGGTTTTTGGTATCCACCGGACGGTACGAATAGGTCAGGTAACCGCCTGTTGTGCGCAGCATGGCTTCTCCGGCTACATCACTGTAGATATTGCCGCCAATTCCCATTTTAAAAATAGACTGCGCTTCAAACGAACCCGAGAAGGTGTTGAATCGCCCGGGAATTGGCCCCCACAGATTACGCGCATTGACACGAAACGTAAGCCCGTTGTTGATGGCCGTCATGGCCGGATTGTAATAAATCGGGTTGTTGTAAAACTGCGAGTAATTTGGGTCTTGCGACCATCCCGTAAGGCTAAGCGCACAGCAACCGATCATCAAAAGGATTAATTTCTTCATGGCTTAACGAATTACAGTTACAGTTCCTGAACGTTTCTTTTTCCCATTCGGGTATTCCTTGCCTTCCCACACACGTTCGTTGAGGAAAGTGGCGGTGGCTTTCCACACATAGGCATCCTGCTGAACGGGTTCGCCGTTAAAGGTTCCGTCCCAGTACTCAGTTGGCCGGCCGTCTTCATCCAGCGCGGTTGTTTGCCAGATCAGGTTACCCCAATCGTCGTAAATCAGCAATTCAAACGATTTTAGGCCGACGCCTTTCGGAATGAAGTTGGAAACCTCAAAATCGCCGCTTCCCGGACTCAGCGCATTCGGAATGAACAAACCGTAGAAGAAATCGACGCCAACAGTTTGATTGGTGGTATCCGCACACCCGAATTGATTGATCGCAATCAGTGTCACATCAAAATCACCGAACGAATTGTAGCGTTCAATCGGATTCTCAAAAGTCGATGTATCGCCGTTTCCGAATTCCCAGAACCAGGTCGTGCCTCCGACTGACGTATTGGTGAACTCAACTGTTCCACTCAACGGGTCTGGGTTTTGGATGTTGACGAAATCAAATCCGGCAATTGGAGTAGGGTGAACCACAATCGGAGTATTAACCGTCACAGTATCCGTACAGCCGCCTGATCCGTAAGCAATGATGGTAATCGGATAAACGCCCGAGTTTTCGAAAGAGTAATTGACACTTGTTCCGTTGTAGGTGTTTCCGTCGCCGAAATCCCAAACCACCGAATCGGCAAAGCTACTAATCGAATTAAAGATAACAGGTTCGCCCACACAAACGGTATCTTCCGGAAGCGTGAAATCTGCGATTGGAACCTGGTAGACATTGAAATCCTGCGATGTTGTATCCGCACAGCCGTAGATATTTGTGGCAATCAATTGAATAATATAAGTTCCAGGAGTGGGATAAATACCGGTTGGAGAATTGAGTATGGAAGTGCTCCCGTTTCCTAAATCCCAGGCATAATCAATGGCTCCAGAACTTGTATTGGTAAACGTTGCCGTCACCGGCGGATAACACGAATTGGTATTTGCGATTGTAAATGAAGCCACCGGAAGCGGGTAAACCGTAATGACCTGTTCTGTGGAATCGGCGCAACCATTGGCGTTTTCCACGTAGAGTTTCACGGTGTAATTTCCTGCACTTGTAAACGTATGCGTCGGATTTACCTGTCCGGAAGTATTCCCGTCACCAAAATCCCATGATTGGAAACTGGTATTGGTGCTCGAATTCGTGAAACTCACTTCCAGCGGCATACAACCAGCGATTGGATCAGGCGTAAACGCTGCAACCGGATTGGTGCTGACAACAACAGGTTGCGTTACCGAAGCCGCGCAGCCGTTGGTTTGACTGATTCCTGTCAATGTAACCTGGTAAGTTCCGCTGGCTGAATAGGTATGTGTCGGATCATAAAGCAATGACGTGTTTCCGTCACCGAAATCCCAGCTCACGCTCGCCAAACCGGAAGAAAGGTTGGTAAACGTAAATAACTGATCGATACAAACAGAATCGGGTTCGGAACTAAACGCCACATTCGGCGAAGGGAAAACCGTAATCACCGCTGTTGTGGTATCAAACCCGCAACCGTCGTTGGCAAACAATGAAACGGTATAGGTTCCAGCCTGTGTAAAGGTGTGGGTTGGGCTGTAAACTCCCGAAACGTTTCCGTCGCCGAAATCCCAGTTAGAAAACGTAGCTCCGCTCGAGAATTGTGTAAAGTTGACGGTATGTGGTACACAACCTGAAGGTGCATCCACGTTGAAGAATGCATTGACCGAGTTCGGTAAAACAGTAATGGAATGATATGCTGTATCCACACCACATTCATTGGCCACGGCTAACATGATTGTATATGTTGTATCGTTTGCTCCGGTCGTAAAGGTGTGCTGAAATTGCCCGATTCCGTTGGTTCCCGTAGTTCCGTCACCGAAATCCCAGGAATAACTGTCAGGCAAACCGACACTGTTGTTGGTAATGTCTAAGATCAGCGGCGAACAACCGATGTTGGTGACCGTTCCAAAAATCGCCTGCGGACTTGGCATGGCAATCACTTGCTCGCTGTGTGTATCTGTTCCGCAGAAATTGGTAGCTGAAAGTACGATCGTGTATGTGGAATCAGCGATGATTCCGGCAGCAAAAGTAATCGCAGGTGGTGTAGTAAGATTGGATACTTGTCCGTTACCAAAATCCCAACCATACGTCACGGATGGCCCGGTAGAATTGTTTACAAAATTAACCGTTACAGGTCCGCAAGCGGAATCAGGTGCAAAAGCAAAATCGGCTACAGGTGGTTCGCGTACTTCTATTTGCTGTGTCAGTGAATCCATACAGCCAAAGGCGGAAGTCACAATCAGTTCAATGTCGAAAAAACCGATGGCGCTGTAAGTATAAGAAGGGCTTTGAACCGCAGAAACGCTACCGTCACCGAAATCCCAATCATACGTAACACCAAGTGTGCTGGTATTCGTAAATAATTCAGACGTTCCTAAACAGGTGATTGGGTCGAATGTAAAACTCACAACCGGGTTTGGATGTACAATTGCCAGCATATCATCACTGTTCACACAACCGGTAACCGGATCTGTGTAAGTATAGGTAAGTGTATGCGAACCGGTTCCTGCCGTTACGGGATCAAACGTTCCCGCAGCTGCATCGGTGATTCCGGTTCCTGACCATGTTCCTCCTGCTGGTGTTCCATTGATGTTAATGGCAGCATCGCTCGGACAAAAATCCAAATTAGGCCCGGCATTGACTACCGGTAACGGATTCACGGTAAAGAACATCGTATCTCGGATGAGGCAATTGCCCGCTCCGTTGGCGATGATTAATTCAAAGGTTCCTGCTGTTGTCGGGTCGAAAATACCACCGGATGTGACGCCCGGCCCTGTCCATGTTCCGCTCGCAGGTGTTCCGTTCAAAACCACATTCGCGGCATCGATACAAGCTTCCAGATCAGGGCCTGCGTTTGAAGCAACTGGTGCTACAACGGTAATTGTTCGTGTGTCTGAGTTGGTACAGCCATTAGCATTCGTAAACGTATACGTAACAATGGTGGAACCAACTCCTGCCGGAGTAAATATTCCACCCGAAGTGATATTGGCTCCCGACCATGTTCCACCTGCTGGTGAACCATTGACTTGGATCGGAAAGGGTTGATCACAAATCGTTGTATCGATTCCGGCATTGACAACCGGCAATGCAAAAATCGTGGCAGTGAGCTGATCGCTGTTCATACATCCCGTAACCGGATCGGTGTACGTATAAGTAAGTGTGTGAATTCCGGCACCGGCTGTGTTCGGATCGAATGTTCCCAAAGCAGCGCTGGTGATTCCGGTTCCTGACCAGGTTCCGCCGGCCGGAGTTCCACCAAGGTTAAAGCCCGGGTCGTTTACACAATTGGAGAAATCGCCGCCGGCATTGACAACCGGTAACGGATTCACGGTAAAGAGCATCGTATCGCGCACAAGGCAGTTTCCTGCTCCGTTCGAAATGATTAATTCAAAAGTACCTGTAACTGTCGGGTCGAAAATACCGCCTGATGTTACGCCAGGCCCTGTCCACGTTCCCGCGGCAGGACTTCCAGCCAATACGACATTCGCAGCATCGATACAAGCATCCAGATCAGATCCGGCATCAGATGGAACAGGGGCAATGATCGTTACCGTTCGGGTATCGGAGTTTGTACAACCGTTTGCGTTTGTGAAAGTATAAGTGAGAATGGTAGAACCGATTCCGGATGGTGTAAAAATGCCGCCCGCAGTGATATTAGCACCTGACCATGTTCCTCCGGCAGGTGAACCACTGAATTGAATCGGGAACGGTTGATCACAGGCCGTGGTATCGATACCCGCATTGACAACGGGCAAGTCAAAAATGGTAGCGCTGAGTTGATCATTCGCCACACAGCCCGTTGCAGGATCTGTGTAGGTATAAGTGAGCGTATGAATTCCGGTCCCAGCTATGGCAGGATCGAATGTTCCCAAAGCCGCGTTGGTGATTCCAGTTCCGGACCAGGTTCCTCCAACAGGCATTCCACCAAGGTTAAAGCCAGGATCGTTTACACAATTCGAGAAATCAAGGCCTGCATTTACAACCGGTAATGGATTTACGGTAAACAACATTGTATCGCGCACTAGGCAGTTTCCGACTCCGTTGGAAATTATCAATTCAAATGTTCCAGCTACTGTCGGGTCGAAAACACCACCTGATGTTACGCCCGGTCCAGTCCATGTTCCGGCGGCTGGACTTCCGTTCAACACCACATTCGCAGCATCGATACAGGCATCCAGGTCAGGGCCGGCATCGGATGGAACAGGAGCAACAACGTTTACTGTTCGAGTGTCGGAGTTGGTACATCCGTTGGCATTCGTAAAAGTATAGGTTACCACGGTAGAAGCGACTCCGGCCGGCGTAAATTGTCCACCGGCAGTGATATTTGCTCCGGTCCATGTTCCGCCAGCCGGTGTTCCGTTCAATTGAATCGGGAACGGTTGATCACACAGGGAAGTATCAATTCCGGCATTTACAATCGGTAATGCAAAAACGGTCGCAATTAATTGGTCCGTTCCGATACAACCTGTCACAGGATCGGTATAGGAATACGTAATTGTGTGAATTCCGGTGCCTGCTGTGGCAGGATTGAATGTTCCCAATGCGGGGTTGGTGATTCCGGTTCCCGACCACGTTCCGCCGGCAGGCAATCCGTTCAGGTCAAAAGGCACGGCATCAATGCAACTTGAAAAATCGTTTCCTGCGTTGGCGACCGGTAGCGGATTGACGGTTATAAGCATCGTGTCAGTCGTTAAACAGCTTCCCGTCCCGAATGTATATACCATTGTAAACGTTCCGTCAATCGTAGGGTCGAAAATACCACCCGGGGTGATTCCGCTTCCCGACCAGGTTCCTCCGGCAGGAGCACCTATAATTACAGCGTTTGGTGCATCAATACACAACGCAAGATCGCTTCCTGCATCTGCAGGTGTTGGCGCTGTTACCGTAACGGTACGCGTGTCTGAATTGGTACAACCGTTTGCATCTGTATAAGTATAGGTCAACACAAATGATCCCGGGCCGTTGGGAGTAAAGATACCCGTAACTGTCGTATTTGTGCCGCTCCATGATCCGCCGGCAGGTGTTGCAATAAATTGTACCGGAACGGGCTGGTCACATAAAGTCGTATCGACTCCTGCATCGACCATCGGAAGCGGGTTCACGGTTGCTGTAAGCACATCCGTCGCGCTGCATCCTGTAACAGGATCTGTATAATCGTAGGTTAAAACATGATTTCCGGCCAATGCAGTTGCTGGGGTAAATTCCCCGGAAGGATCTGTAATTCCGGTTCCTGACCAGGTTCCGCCCGCCGGAGTTCCTGAAAGCGCAGCCATTGGCGCATCAATACAAAGCGTGAAATCAGCGCCTGCATCAACAACAGGTAACGGATTCACAGTAGCAATTACCGTGTCTGTATTCAGGCAAGTACTTGCTCCGAACGTATAAACCAATGTGAACGTTCCAACCGTATTCGGTGTGAACGTACCGCCGGCTGTCACAGAAGTTCCTGTCCAGGTTCCGCCCGCCGGGGTTCCGTTTAAAACGATGTCAGGTGCATTTATACAACTGGCAAAATCAGGCCCTGCGTCTGCAAGGATCGGTGCAACAACGGTAATATCCACTACGTCGGTATTGGTACAGCTGTTGGCATCGGTAAACGAATAAGTAAGTGAATTGACACCAGCTCCGTTGGGTGTAAAAACCCCGGATGGTGTCACGTTCGGCCCTGACCATGTTCCACCGGCAGGTAAACCGTTGATTTGTACCGGAATCGGCTGATCACAAAGCGTTTGATCGCTTCCTGCATCTACTACCGGAAGTGGATTTACGGTAACGGTAACATTTGCGCTGGCAGAACATCCGGCTGTTGTTCCGGTGACAGTGTAAGTGGTCGTTATTGTCGGGGAAGCCGTTACCGTACTTCCGATGGTTGTATTGAGGCTTGGCTCGGCATTCCAGGTATAGCTTGTGGCACCGTTGGCGGTTAAAACAACTGAACTTCCGTTACAAATGGTTGGATTTGGAGGCGTTACGCTCACTAAAGGAAGTGGGTTCACTACTAAATCAACAGTACTGGCCGGACCGGGGCAACCACCGATTGATCCGATTAACTGGTATGTTCCAGCATTCGCTGCCGTGACATTTGGGATGGAGAAATTTTGTGTTGCTGATGAAAATGCGCCGGGTCCAGTCCAACTATATGTGATTCCCGGAACCAGGTCTGAGGTGAAATTAGCTGTTTGTCCGGCACAGAGCGGAGTATTGACCGCCGGATTGAGAACAGGAGGAATCGGGTTAACGATTAATGGAGTCGTAGCAGTCTGTGATCCACAAACATTGGTTGCTGTTAATGAAATTGTATACGAGCCGTCTGTCGCATAAGTGACCGACCCCGGAACAAGCGTGGAAGCCGTTGCCGGGCTTCCTCCCGGAAAAGTCCAGGCATACGTATCAACACCTTCGTAACAATTGTTGATTACTGCGGTAGGATTAACGGCTGTTCCGGCGCAAATAGCCGGAAGAGGATTGATTGTCAATTGAGGTGGGGCCTGAACCGTTACCGGTTGGTCGAAGAAAAATGATCCGCATGAATTAACGAGTGTAAGTCTTACAGTATAGGTTCCTGGCTGTAAAAAAGTGATTTGCGGATTTAACGAACCAGCATTGGTCGAATTGGTAAACTGGTATTGTCCGGTGGAAGGCAAACAGGTGCTTCCGTTAAAAATAACGCTCCACGTCCGGGTTACATTACAAGTATTGGTCAATGTGGATAAATCGGTAGTTTGCGTCACCAGCGGAAGGCAGCCTGTATTGGGAGTGATCGTAAAATTCGGAACTGGCGGAATTTCCACACAGACGGTTCGGGTAATGGTATTGGAACCGCAGCTGTTGGTCGTCGTGAGTGTTACTGTATAAGTTCCCGGAGTAGCATACGTGTGAACAGGATTTGTCAAGGTAACAGTCGTAAGCGTTTGACCGTCACCGAAATCCCAGTTAAAAATAGTCGAAGAGCTACATGCGCTGTTGAAACCAGCGATACTTGTATTGAGCATCGTTACCGGAGAACCGACACATACATTGGGTTGTGAAACGGTAAAATTGGCTTGCGGCCCGGAATACACACGAATTGGTGAAATAGACGCCTCACTGCTGTCGCAACGGTTAATTGCTTTCATGCGGAAGACGAATGCATTTCCGGCTTGTCCGCAAGAAGAAGTAGTATAGGTATGACAAACGGTTGCCGGTGGTGGATGTGGTAATGTATCCAGCGGAGAACCATCACCGAAATTGACCACATAATAAGTCGTCGGGTGATTGGAAGCAAAGTTATTGAGGGGAAAACAAAGGGTAATCGGTCCGCAACCCGTTGTTCCTCCAGGGTTTGCCGCTCCGATTGCCGGATTGGTGATGTTGGCAATATTGTAAGTAGCAGTATCAACACAACCGTTGGTTCCGGTTACGATAAACAACAAATCAAAAATATCGGCTGTTGTATAAGTATGTCCGAGTCCACCACCGGGGAAGGTCCCGCTTGAAAAATCAGGTGTTCCGTCGCCCCATTGAATCGTATAGTTAGAATTGGAACCGCTGACTGTCGTATTAAAAACCGTCATGTTGAAATTGGTTCCGTCGCAGTTTTTCATATCCGAAAGCGGATCAAGCAAAGCCGGCCCCGGAGTTCGAAGAATGGTGATCGTTTGATTGATGCTAGCCGAACATCCGTTGGCATTTGTGACCACCAATGTTACCGTGAAATTTTGAGAACCGGTTCCAACAGCAGTGAATAAGTGCGTCGGGTTTTGCTGCGTAGACGTATTAGCACCCCCAGAACCCGGATCACCGAAATTCCATTGATACGTCAATCCACTGCCGGTGGAAGTATTGGTAAAAACTACCGGAATATTGGCGCAGCCGTTGTTAGGAGCAAACGTAAATCCTGCGGTGGGAACATTCAGTGCAGTAACTGTAACATCGTCTGTAGTAGTACAACCCAAGCCATCGGTAACGGTAAGTGTATAGGTTTGAGTAGTAACAGGTGATGCAACCGGATGCTCGCAATTGGTACAGGAAAGTCCTGTCGCGGGACTCCAGCTATACGTAAGTACAGGAGCACCGGATCCTGCAGTTGGAAGCGCACCAATTTGAACACCGGCACCAATGCAAACCGTTGTGTCCGGACCAGCATCTGCCGTACACTGTGCATTGACTTGCACTACTGAAAAAGTAATTGGGGTAAGAAGAAGTAGTAATTTTTTGGCTAGACGCATCGTTTTCATGTAGTTGTACGCGCAAATATCGCTAAAATAATCAGGCCCTACAATACGCCAAATGCAGTATTATGAATTGCACACTCCTCAATTCTCCCTCAAAGGATGATTGACCATTTAATCGCACAACTCTTCCAAAATTTGACGTACTAAGTATTTTCGAAACAAGTTTCCATTATTCACTTTAAATTCATGTGTAATTTTCATTTCCGCCTCAGGCGGATGGGAGACTATGATGTGCTTTTAATAGGAAACGCACCTCAGGGAAGGAGGAAAGATCCGCTCTTTACTCCGTATCATTTTTTTGCACTGCTTCCCAACCGATCATCAGTGACTTTCGCGGAGTTCCCCAGCGATAACCGCCAAGCTTTCCGGATGTTTGCAGCACCCGGTGACATGGAATCAGGTAAGCGATCGGATTGTCACCAATAGCTGTTCCAACTGCCCGTGATGCTGTGGGTTGTTGAATCGTTGAGGCCAGTTTTCCATAAGAAGACAACTCACCGCTTGGAATTTGAAGCAGCGCTTGCCAAACTTTCAGCTGAAAAGCAGTTCCTTTTAAATGTAGACGAATAGGGGAGTCGGAATTTATTTCCAATCCGTTGAGAAACTGAATGGCTTGCTCGTGCAAAGCATGCCGTCCTTCCTGAAATCCAGCTTTCGGAAACCGGGTTTTGAGTTCGTTTAATGCTTCATCTTCGCTAGTGATGAACATCAAATGGCAAAGTCCTTTTTGGGTTGTAGCAATCAGAACGGTTCCAAACAGCGTTTCAGCGAACTGATAAGAGATGTTCAGTAATTCACCACCATTTTTGTATTCGCCGGGTGTCATTCCCTCCAGGTTCACAAATAAATCGTGCAAACGCCCGGTTCCGGATAAACCGGTTTCAATAGCTGCGTCAAATAAAGTCGCCTGTTGTTGGCTCAATAACCGTTTTGCGTACTCAATACTGGTATATTGCAGAAATTTCTTTGGGCTTACGCCCGCCCAATTACTAAACAATCGCTGGAAATGGAACGGGCTCAGGTTTACATGAGCTGCTACTTCGTCTAAATCTGGTTGCTCACGAAAATGTTCCCGGATATAAGAAATGGCGTTTGCTATGCGGTCAAAATCATGCTGTTTCATAATCCAAAATTACGGATTGTGAAAACGGATGCAACCCGAAACTTGCTTTCGTTATGAAATTTTGGTTTGGAGACTTTTCACTGATCCAAAAAACGGTGAGTTTTCTGTTTGTTTAGCTTTAATTTGTGAAAAAAGATAACTAAATGTCTGTATTATCCGTTTTAGTTAACAAAGCTAAAGACGATTTATGAATCGTTTCAACTAATTAAGAAATAACCAACAAATTCTGATCGACAAACTGGATTTAAAGCTTTTATCCTTCTGAAATAGTTAGTTAGCTTCAATTATTTAGTCGAACTTATAAAATGAATTCATGGATTAATTAAGCTCTGTTTGTTCAAATACGAAACTTAAATGTTAAGTTTGTGTAGGTTATAAGTTTTTCGAAATGAAAGACAACAATTTTAATGAGTGATTCTCCAATGACACGCGACAAGAGGAAGTTTCAACAGGTACTACTACTGCAATTGTTTACAATCTTGCTGCTGTCTGTCTGTTTCCCGGTCAAAAGCTTCAGTCAGGATGTTTGGCTGCAAAATTACTCATCACCCGTTTCCGGTTGTGGTTTATCAAATAGTGAACAGGTCAATGTACTAATCAATAATAACTCAGGAAGTATTATGGCTTCCAACACGATCAATGTGAGTTACACTATCGACGGTGGATCATTGACACAGCAATTACTGAATTCAAATCTTTTCCCGGGAGCTTCCTGGAGTTTTACTTTCACCGTTGATGCAGACTTATCAGCTTGTGGAACGCACGTAATGGAAGTATGGGTTACTCGTGCAGGTGATGCGAATCCGCTCAATGACACGTTGGTGTGGACTGTTCAAAATGATTGTCCGATTGTACCCGGGACCATATCCGGTGCTGCAACCGTTTGTGCTTCCGGAAATTCAGGATCGTTAATCCTTGGAGGCTGGAGCTATGGAACTATCATAGATTGGCAAACGTCCATCAATAGTGGTTCCACATGGAGCCCAACAGGAATTACAAGCACTACTTATAATTATAGCTCATTAACGCAGGATACGCGTTACCAGGTGGTCATCGACGGAGGAATGTGCGCTGATGATACAGCCGGATTTGCTGATATATTCATTCAACAACCCATTATTCCCGGAACAATTTCAGGTTCTGATTCGCTGTGTATCTCTGCTGCTTCCGGAATGCTGAGCCTTTCAGGAAATACAGGCAGTGTTGTCAATTGGGAATCTTCTGACGATGCCGGTGCTACATGGAATGTTATTGCTAATACAACAACAAGCCATAACTATGTCGGATTGACAACAACCACATGGTTCAGGGCGTTGGTTGAGGGTACCGCTTGTCCGGATGAATATTCCGATACAGCAATTATTTATGTGGAACAACTCACTGATCCCGGCGTATTGACCGGAACAGATTCATTGTGTGTTACCAATGCCTCAGGTACAATTACCGTTGGCGGAAATATCGGTAGTGTGAGCTATTGGGAATCATCCACGGATGGTGGTAGTAGCTGGGCTAACATCAGCAATCAAACAACGACATTAAATTACAGCTCCTTAACTGCAACCACGTTATTCCGTGTGTACACCGACGGTGGTTTTTGCCCGAGTTATTTCTCTGATACAGTTGAGATTTTCGTGCAGCCAGTTCCCGTTCGGCCAACCATTATCGGTTCCGATTCACTTTGTATTACAAGCGCCAGCGGTGTGTTGAACGTAGTTGGAGCTTCTACTGCGGTACTGGATTGGGAAAACTCTGCTGATAATGGTGTTACATGGTCTCCCATCGGAAACAATACAAGCTCATTGAATTACAATTCATTGACACAAACTACGCTTTACAGAGTGTTGTTGGAAGGTGGTTTTTGCCTGGATTATTATTCCGATACAGCAGAGATTTATGTAGAACAATTAACCGACCCGGGAGTAATGACCGGTGGCGATTCCCTGTGTATTTCAAATGCTTCGGGCGTTTTGAATGTGACTGGTAATATCGGTACTATAACGTATTGGCAATCATCTGAGGATGGCGGCGCAACCTGGGATTCGATTCCGTTGACAGCCGGTACGCTCACATTTACGAATTTAACACAGACAACTTGGTACCAGGTTTACACAGATGGCGGTTTCTGCCCAAGTTATTTCTCTGATACAGCTGTTGTATATGTGGAACCATTAGTGATTCCTGGACTTTTAAACGGTTCTGATTCCGTTTGCGGCATTTCAGGAAACGGTGTAATGACATTGACAGGAGGTTCGGGAACGGTTGATCATTGGGAATATTCTACCGATGGCGGAGTGACCTGGACAACTGATCCAGCTACAGCAACTACGTTTAATTATAATGGTGTCACAACTACAACACTTTACCGCGTATTTACGAATGGCGAATTTTGCGCCGGTGTTTATTCCGATACAGCTATGTTGTATATAGAAGCACCATCCGATGCGGGAACGCTTCAAAGCAGTGGCAGTGTATGTCCGGGAGCAAATTACAGTTTGTCACTTACAGGTCAGGTAGCTAACAATTATTCCTGGGAAAGTTCGGTAGATGGAATAACATGGACAACCACACCGAATACAGGCTTATCAACGCACTTGGTAACCGGAATTTTATCTGACTCATTGTTCCGGGTAATTGTTCAGAATGGTATTTGCGGTTTTGATACCTCGAATGCAGTAACCATTACTGTTTTTGCACCGGCGGTTGCTAATGCAGGAATTGATACTGCACTGTTTCTTGGTGATTCGGTTCAATTGCTTGGAAGTGGTGGTGTTTTAGGCGTTTGGACTCCGGGAGCGTATCTGACAGATTCATTGCTCACAAACCCGATTGCTTTTCCGGATACAAGCACAACCTATACTTATACGGTAATCGATGCCAACGGTTGTATCGATAATGATACAGTCGAAGTAACAGTTTATCCACCAAATGAGCTGATCATAAGGAATGTCATCACTGCGAATAATGATACTTACAACGACGCGTGGATTATTTCCGGGATTCAATATTACCCGTCTACTTTTGTAATTGTCTTCAATATTTACGGGGAAGAAGTCTACAAAAACAGCGATTATCAAAATGATTGGAAAGGTACATACAACGACAAGCGATTGCCGAATGGTACTTACTATTATACCGTCATTCCCGGCGGATCGGAAGAAAAGCTAAAAGGAACCTTAACTATTTTGGGCGATGAATAAGAGTATCCTCATATTCGTGATCGCCTTTTCAGGCTTCAGTGCGCAGGCACAGCAGGTTCCGTTTTATAACCATGTAGTGATCAATCCGTTTGTTTATAATCCGGCAATGGCTGGTGCTTCAGGAGATGTTAATGCGTTTTTGGTGAGAAATCAGCGCTACGCATCCTTTTCTACGGCATCGGTCAATAATTACCTGACAATTGATGGCGCTTTTGCCAAACAAAAAGCCGGTTTCGGAGTACAGGTTTCCAATCAAACTGCCGGAATTCAACAACAATTCGCCGCTTCGTTGAGTTATGCTTATCGAATTAAATTGAACGAGACACAGGAATTACGCTTCGGACTAAATGCCGGAATCCTGGATAATAGGATAGATACGAAATCGATTAACGTAGAACAAATTGATGATCCTTATTTGATTTCATTGCGCCCGGCGGTTACATCATTTGATATGAACGCAGGAGCTGCATATAGCTGGAAAAGTCTCAAACTGGGATTGGCCGTTCCGCAGCTGATCGGCAACAAAGTAGCCTTTGATAAAGAAAAGGCGAGAGGATATTACCGTTTGGCGAGACACATTATGTTCTCTGCTTCGTATGATTTTCCGTTGACAAAATCCGGCACATGGTCGTTGAAGCCTGTCGGATTTCTTCGATTCGTTCCCGGAGCGCCCATTCAATACGATGTACTTGTTCAGGTTGATCATCACAAAATCGGATGGTTTTCGGCAGGATATAAATCTGGGTATTCTGTACAGATGAATATAGGTTTTCACTTGTTGAAACAGTTCAAGGTTGGTTACAGCTACGAATACCTTGTGGGTGGAATCAAAAACTATTCATCAGGAGCTCACCATGAATTGATGCTAGGGTTCAGATTTGGAAACAGGCAGCAGGGAACAATTCCTACACCAATCGTAGTGACGGAGCGTGACACATTAAAGGAACAATTGATTGAGCGTAATCGCGAACTGGAAGAATTGTTGATGAAAACATTGGCTGAAAAGGAAATTATCAAGGAACAGCAAAACGAGTTGATCCAGCAAAACAAAGAATTGCAACAGGAGAAAGAAGCCTTGGCCAATCAAGCGGATAAACAGCCAAACACTCCGGTTGATTCAAACGCAGTGGCACCGAAAAAAAATCCGGTTGTGACACCGGTCGAAAAAATACCTTATGCGAAAGGTTATCGCTTCATCGACTTGGATCTTGCTGATTCTCCTGACGGGTTTTATGTCATTACAGGTGTGTTTTCCAGCAGGAAAAACGCTGATGCAGCACTTTCCAAAAGTCTCCAGGACTACAAAAGTTCCTATTTGGTTATTAATAAGAAAAATGGCTTCTATTATGTGGTGATTTTATATTCATTAGATCAGGAAGAAGCGACCAAAGTGTTTAAAAAATACAAGCGAACAACTAAAAAGGATGCGTGGATATTAAATTACCATTTGGATAGTTGATTTTTAAACATTTTGTTTAATATAGATAGCGAAGTGTAGATAACAACATTTTTTATAAGTACGTAACGGATTTTAAGTAGTTTACTAAAACGTTTTACTTATTACACAGATTTGTTCAGTGCTACACTGAATTATATTCAATAATTTTATACATCGCTATGCGCTGCGATTGGGTTAGGTAAGAAGTCAGTAGTTGAAAAGATAAACGGTGTTTGTCCCTATTGGTTTGATAAAGTTACTACGTGAAAACTAATGCTCTCTTATTATGAAAAAGGCTTTTCCTCGCAAAATGCTCGCTGGCTTGCTATTGCTTTTAACGCAATCGGCTATGGCCCAGTTTCCGGGTTGTCCGGATATCACTGCAGGAGCAGATCAGGTATTACCCTGTTCGACAACATGCACAAACCTAACGGCTACACCTTTTCATACGGGCACGACAACAACTTACACTGTTGGAAGCATTCCCCATGCTCCCCCAGTTGCTTATAACGCAGCCGGTGGTACAGCAGTTTCGGTAAATACCGATGATGTTTGGAGTCCGATTGTAAACCTTCCGTTCAACTTTTGTTTCTACGGAGTCAACTACAACACGGTAAACATTGGTTCAAACGGGGCAATCCAGTTTGGCCCAGCAGCTGGTGGTGGATTTCATCCATGGTCGTTCACAGCTTCTTGTCCTTCCACAGCTTTGACTGCGGCCGGTGACGTGTTCGGAGTCTACCACGATACCGATCCTGCTTTTGGAGGAACAATCAAATGGTACTTATTGGGCACGGCGCCATGCCGTATTTTTGTGGTATCGTACGATAATCTTCCCCATTTCTCAGGCGCCTGTAATACCAATACATTCTCCACAAGTATGATCGTTTTGTATGAAACGACCAATGTAATTGATGTTTACGTACAACAAAAACAAACGTGTCCTAGCTGGAACAGCGGAAACGCAGTGATCGGGATTCAACGTCCAAATGGTACAGCGGGAATTGCTGCTCCGGGGAGGAACACAGGACCGTGGACGGTTAATACACCTGAAGCGTGGCGATTTACACCAAACGGTACACCGAATTATGTTGTTAACTGGTTTCAGGGACCAACACAGATTGGTACTGGAAATACAATAAATGTCTGTCCGGGTGGTCCTACTACTTATACTGCTCAGGTAACTTATACGATGTGTAATGGTACAACTGTCGTCGACAATGATCAGGTAGCAGTGAGCTTTACGACGCTTACGGCCCCTACAGTATCACCGGTGAGTGAAACCTGTGCCAATTACAATAACGGATCGGTCACGATCGACAATCCCGTTGGGGCAGGACCTTATACTGTTGCCATAAGTGGCCCTGCCAACGGGGCGGTGGTCGAGCCCAACACTGCCGTTGGAGTAGCCAGTTTTACCAATTTACCGGATGGAAACTATACCTATACGGTCACCGGAGCGAATGGATGTGTTTATTCCGGAAATTTTACGATAGATGCAGGTCCTGTATGCTGTAGCGTTACGGCTTCTTCAACCAATATTCCTTGTAACGGAACGAACTCAGGTACGGCAACGGCAAATCCGGTTGGACTTACACCATTTACCTACTCCTGGACAGGAGGTCAGACAAATCAAACGGCTACTAATTTAGCCCCGGGTGCGTATACCGTAACCATGACTGACAACTCCGGGTGTGTGGCTACTGCAAATGTTAATATTACGGCTCCACCGGTTCTCAGCGGAACAACTGCTTTTACCAATGTGACATGTAATGGTTTATGCAATGGAACAATCACGGCAACAGCTGCGGGTGGAGTAGCCCCATATCAATATAGTTTGAACGGTGCTGCTTATCAGGCAAGTAATTCCTTCACCGGGCTTTGTGCCGGAGTATATAACATTACAATAAGGGATGCTAATAACTGTACGGTTGTAGTCAGTGCAACAATTACTCAGCCAACACCATTGGCATTATCTGTTTCTTCAACCACTCCGGCAACCTGCGGATTAAACAATGGTGCTGTGACTGTTTCAGGAAGCGGAGGTACAATAAACTATACATATAATATTGGAGGTGCAAACCAGGCAAGCCCTACATTTACAGGATTGGCCGCCGGTTCTTACACAGTCACCATGACCGATGCGAATGGTTGTACGAGAACCGTTCCGGTAACGATAACTGCTACAAACGTGCCTACCGTTTCAATTTTAAGTCAGCAAAACGTTAGTTGTTTTGGTGGTGGAAACGGTTCAGTTTTGATTGGCGCAACCGGTGTGGCTCCGATTCAATATTCATTAAATGGAGGTGCATATCAGGCATCTAATAGTTTTGGATCTTTACCGGCAGGTAATTATACGGTGACCGTAATAGATGTTAATAACTGTACAGCGACGATCAATTTTACGATTACGACGCCACCTCAGCTGGCATTTACGACGCTTGCAACTCCTGTATCCTGTAACGGAACTTGTAACGGACAAATCCAGGTAAATCCGACCGGAGGAACAGCACCGTATCAATTTTCAAGTAACAACGGAGCTACGTTTTCTACGACAAACCCAATCACGGGCCTTTGTGCCGGGTTAGTAAGTATTGTTGTACAGGATGCGAACGGATGTTTGGCCAATGCAAGTGTCAACATTACACAACCGGCTCCGCTATCAGCTACATTTGTGGGAGTGAATCCGATCTGTAACGGCTCATGTGATGGTACAGTTACTGTTACAGCATCAGGAGGTACTTCAGGATACCAATACGCCGCCAATGGTGGTGCACTTCAGGCAGGTACTACGATAACGGGACTTTGCGGTGGTGCGAATACCATCTTGGTACAAGATGCCAACGGATGTCAGTTCACAGGCAATCAAACACTCATTGATCCACCGGCATACAGTATTGATCCGGTAACAATAGTTGAATCAAATTGCGGATTTAATAATGGTTCCATTACCATTGCAGCCAACGGTTTAAACGGACCTTTCCAGTATTCTATGGAAAACGGCCCTTACCAGGCAAGTGGAGCTTTCACTAATTTGTTTGGTGGTGCTTACAGTTTCACGGCAATTGACCAATTGGGATGTACCGCCCAGGTATTCCTCGGAATCAATGATGTTGAAATGGACGGTGTTGTTTTGGTTCAGGTTGATCCGCTTTGTTATGGTGGAAACGACGGAAGTATCGAAGTAACCAATGTAAGCGGTGCAGCTCCTATTACGTTTGAGTTAGACAACAGTGGTATAACACAAGCTAGCGGACTTTTCCCGAATGTGCCGGAAGGAAGCCATGTCGTCACAATTTACGATGGTGGAAACTGTGTCTTTACCCTGCCTTTTACTGCAAATGAACCTGATGAGATTACATTTAACAGTACCGTAGTAGATGTGTTGTGCAACGGTGGAAATACCGGTGAAATTACGTTTACGGGAATGGCCGGAGGAACGGGTGCTTATCAGTATAGTATTGACAACGGTGCTACATTTTCAGCCTCTCCTAATTTTACAGGACTCGCTGCCGGAACTTATAATTTAGCGGTGAGCGATGCCAACAACTGTATTGTTTACGGAACGGCTACCATTATTCAGGCACCGCCACTTGCGTTTACCTCAAGTGTTTTTGATTTGACTTGCTTTGGCAATAACTCAGGATTTATCCAGTTGGCGGCTACAGGTGGAAGTGGCGGATACCAATTCAGTATTGATAATGGTGCTACATTAAGTGCTACAGATAATTTCTTCGGATTGGCAGCAGGTAGTTATCCGGTATTAATCCAGGATAATGCTTTGTGCCAGATTACCGGTACGGTAGTGGTCGCAGAACCGCCTTTACTAACGGCCACCTATGCAACAACACCAACTCTTTGTAATGCATCTTGTGACGGAGAGTTAGCAATAACAGCCGGAGGCGGCACAGCACCCTATTACTATAGCACAGATAACGGTTCTTCATTCGACGTTACACCCACACTTACTGACTTATGCGCTGGTACATATCAGGTAATCGTGAAAGATGAGAATGATTGTGTGATTACATCTACTCAGACAATTACTGAACCAACTCCGATTGTGTTGAATGTTGTTCCGACTGCTTCAACATGTGCTCTTGCCAATGGCGAATTACTTTTAAATGCCAGTGGTGGCGCTTCCGGATTCGATTACAGCATTGACGGCGGAACTACAACTGTTGCGACAAATAACTTTACCGGGCTTTTAGCCGGAACGTATGATATCGTGGTAACCGATGCCAACAATTGCCAGGTTACTTCACAGGAAGTATTGTTGAATGAAGCTTCTCCTGTTATTACTGGAACTTACATTACGGATGTTACTTGTAACGCAGCATGTGATGGAACAATCGATGTAACGGCTGTTGGAGGAACAGGGGCTTTAGGTTATGATATCGGTGGTGCATCACAGGCAGGTTCGCTTATTTCCGGAATATGTGCCGGGAATTATACGGTGACCGTTACCGATCAAAACGGATGTACAGACACGGAAACGTTTACAATAACAGAACCGACACCGCTTGCTTTGACAGCAACAATTACTAACCTGTTATGTTTTGAAGACAATACAGGAGAAATTGTATTCAATGCTTCCGGCGGAACACCAGCCTATTTATACAGTACGGATAACGGAGCAACATTCTCGAATCAAAATACCAGCGAATTCATGGCAGCAGGTACGTATGATTTGGTACTGAAAGATCAGAATGATTGTGTGGTTCCATTGCAGGTAACAATTACAGAACCTGTCGAACTGGTTGTTCAAAGTCAATTTTCCAATGATGCCATATGTTACGGATCATGTGATGGAGATGCTACCGTAAATGCTGTCGGTGGAACAGGAACCTATGATTATATCTGGACAAACGGAGTGGTTGGCACCAATACCGCTACCGGACTTTGTGCAGGTTCGTATGACGTAGTGGTTGAAGATGACAATGGTTGTCAGACATCTGCTACATTCTCAATTGCCGAACCAGCTATGCTCACAATTGTGAGTTATACCACAACTGATGTATTGTGTAATTCGGCTTGCGACGGAACAATTACTATCAATGCTCCTTTGGCTACAGAGTTCAGCGTTGACGGCGGAATTAATTATCAGGTTTCCAATACATTTACGGGACTTTGTGTAGGTGTTTATGATCTTATGGTAAGAAATGCCGCTGGTTGTACGCAAACGGCTACAACCGAGATTTTCGAACCGACACCATTGTTCCTTAACGTGATTCCTGAAGATGGTATAACAATTTGCTATGATGGTTACGGAACACTTTCAGGAAACGCAGTTGGCGGTGTAGAGCCATACTATTATGTGTGGAGTACAGGAGATACAACGCAATTCCTCAATGTGAACTTAACGCTTCCGGAAACGTTTACGCTTACAGTTTATGACCAGAACGGATGCGTATCCAATGTCGAATCTGCTGATGTTTTGATTCGTGCGCCATTTGTGGCATCTGTTACAACACCGATCACGATTTGTCCAGGACAACTGGCAACGGCTACAGGTTCTGGTGTAGATGGATTGTTGAATTACAGTTACCAATGGCTTTCAACAGGTTTGGATACATTGGGTGCAGGTAGTTCATACAGCTACACGCCAACAACATCCGAAACAATTCTATTGGTTGCCAACGATGCTTGTTTCCTCTATGATACTTTGGAAGTAGACATTCAGTTGTTTAACATTCCTTCACCGAATTTCACGGTAGATCCGGCAATCGGTTGTTCACCGCTCAACGCAACATTTACCAACGAAATGGATCCGTCTGTAGTAGCTACTTCAACGTGGACATTTGGTGATGGAAGCACCGGAAATGGAAATCCAACCATTGCGCATCAGTACGTGAATGTAGGTTGTTATGATGTAACGCTTCAAGTCACAACTACCGATGGCTGTTCAACCGATACCACCTTGCAGAATGTAGTCTGCGTGGCACCGGATCCGATAGCCGGTTTTTCCTTCTCACCGGGAATGCCTACAACGGTTAATTCGACGATTACGTTCTTCGACCAGTCGATCAATGCTGTTAGTTACAACTGGGATTTTGGAGGAATGGGAAATTCATCGGTGCAAAATCCGGTATTTAGCTTTGGTGAATTAGATCCGGGAGAACAAATTGTTTGTTTGGAAGTGACTTCTCAGGAAGGGTGTGTGAATGAAATCTGTAAACCGATTCCATTCATCGAAGAATTCCTGGTGTATGTTCCGAATTCATTTACACCGGACGATGATGAGTTTAATCAAACCTTCACGCCGGTATTCCCTGATGGACTCATCATCGAAGATTATTCGTTTATGATTTACGACAGATGGGGTGAGATTATTTTCGAATCGAAAGACTACTCAATTGGTTGGGATGGAACGTATCACGGTTATGTTGCCAAAGAAGGAGTTTATACCTGGACGATTGGCCTGAAAGGCGGTCCGGAACAAAAGCGCTTCAAGTATGAAGGACATGTGAATCTTCTGAAATAAGAAAGAAAAGTATATTTGGAAAAGTGGTTATCGTTTTGGTAACCACTTTTTTTGTGTGTAATATTCTCGTTTTCACTATAATTATTTATATATAATTACCCAAAAGAATTACAAATAAATCTGGATATGATACACGGTGTCTTATTTCGGGTAGAATACTTCCTTACCAAGATGAAGACGTTAACTTTTTTATGCTTATTGGGGATAATCCTGGTCTCATGTAAAGCTCAGGAAACAGATATGGATCGTTACATAAAGTATCAAAAATATGCCCCATCGAAAACGTTGTCATACACTTACGGGAATAATTATATTGAAATTTACTTTCCTGACAAATTCAAATCAAAAAACAGATATGTTGCTTTTATGGTGAAAGACACAATTACCGACACATTTGTCAATTCACATAGTAAGCATAATACCACAAACAATGTTATTCGTATTGACTTAAGTAATAAATTTCAGAACACTAACAATCTTATTTTGACTAATTTTTTTACTTGGGATGATAATTTTTGGGTCTTTGGTTGTTGTCAAATTATGAGATTCCATTATATATCTGACCAAAAAGGAACATTGATTTATGAACCGACTTGCAATAAAAACTCATTTTATACTTTTGACAAAGATGTATTTGAACAAGAAGGAAATCCTGAAGAGGAGGAAGAAATTCGACGGTTTATTATAGATCGTTTATCATGCGATTGAGTCGGTATATTTTAAATGACATAGAGGACAATAAAATCTTATGTGCGTTTTGTTGCCCTTTCTGTAACCGTTCCTAACCGCGTGCCCTCCTCTTATGACCCGGTTATTACTCGATCACTCGGATTCATGAATAAAAGGTTGCTGAGATCAACTACGGCAGTTCGTTTTTGTGAAATCCCTTTTCCTGGAAAAAATACGCAGACTTCAGCACTGAAGCGCATAACTTCCCCCAAAAAAACAGCTGGGTTTTAAAACATGATTCCTTCTACCAATTGGATTTTTGACTCAATTTCGGACCGACAAATACCCGGGATAAAATCTGATGCAGAATAAAACAACGTTGATTTTTGTATCCAACACCGTGTCTGCCTTGGGTGTGATCAAGAACCCAACATCAATCACCGATTCACCACCAATTGTTTTCTCACATAAAGCGTTCCCTCAGAAAGAATTGTTGCCTGGTAAACCCCGTTTGCAAAATTCGTCAGATCAAGCTCAATCGAATACGGATCATTGTACGTTTCCTCAAAAACCAATCTGCCCGCTGCATCGTAAATCAAGATCGCATGAATAATGGCTGATTCGGAAGAAAGTGTGAACTGACCTGCTGAAGGATTCGGATAAAGGTCAAAACCATTTGCTGATAATTCATCCAGTTTCGCACAATCGTCTACGATCAATACCTCCTGATCGCTGTTGATACAACCGTTGGTGTCCGTGTAACTATAAGTGATAATCGTACCGCCAATTCCGGCGATTGCTGGATCAAAAACATCATTGGAAACTCCCGTTCCCGAATAAACACCATCTATCGGGTTTCCGTTGGTCAGCACAAATGCAGCTGTGTAGTCACAAACCGGTTCAAATGGATCTAATTCCACAACTGGTAAGGCCTGAACGATAACTTCCACCGGAGCAGAAGTGTTTGAACAACCGAGTGCATTTTCCGTACTCACGGTATACAAACCGCTTTGTTCTACAGAAACAACCTGGCCTGTTTCTCCATTCGACCATAGATTATTGGTGTTTATTGATGAAAACAGGAATACCGATTCTCCTTCACAGAAAGTCGTTGGTCCACTGGCTGTAATGGTTGGTGCTTCCGGTAGTGGATTTATAGTAATCATGGTTACTGCTGAAGCACTTGACGGACAACCCGATTGCGTCGCAACAACAGAATAGTTCCCGGCGGTAGTGGCCGTGATCGACTGGGTTGTTTCTCCGTTAGACCAAACATTCCCTGAAGCAATTGAAGACGTTAATACGACTGATTCACCCGCGCAGAAAGTTGTGGATCCAGATGGAGTAATCGTAGGTGTGATTGGTGTTGTAACCGTCACCACAACCGGAGCGCTGGTGGCTGAACAACCGTTCCCATTGGTATAAGTAACAGTGTAGGTACCGGAAGAAGAAACTGTGGTTGAAACGGCAATTCCTCCATTTGACCAGCTGTTACCCGACGATGTGGAAGAAGTAAGTGTCACATTGCTGCCATTACAAAAAGTTGTCGGGCCGTTTGCTGTAATTACCGGAGCACTTGGGTTGGCATTGACAACGACCACAGTTGGAGTCGATAAAAACGATGTGCATCCATTTACATTCACATAGGATACAGTATAGTTACCGGTTGCAGAAACAGTAATCGATTGAGTAGTTGCACCGGTAGACCAGGTGTTTCCTGACGCAGCCGATGACGTAAGTATTACACTGCCACCAGTGCAGAACGAAGTGGCCCCACTGGCAGAAATAGTTGGTGCTGCCGGCGAAGATTCAATCGCTATAGAAACAGGCTGAGAATTCAATGAGAAACAACCATTTGCATTCGCATAAGAAACCGAATAATTGCCAAAGGTCGAAACAGTAATGGATTGCGTTGTTGCACCGTTTGACCACAAGTTGTTGATAGGTGACGATGATGTAAGCACAACATTTCCGCCAGGACAGAAAGTTGTTGGCCCGCTAGCAGAAATAGTCGGCGTAGAAGGTAAGGCTATCAAGCTGATCGTAGCACTGGCTGATGAAGAGGACTGACAACCATTTCCATCAATAGCCTGTACAAAATAAGTTCCCGGCGTTGATACAGTGATCGATTGAGTTATTTCACCAGTTGACCATAGATATCCGCTTGAAACAGAGGATGTAATAACCGTATTTCCTCCGGCACAGAATGTTCCGGTATTTCCGGTAAGCAATGTTGGTGCAGGTGGTAAAGCGTTTACCGTTACGCTCTCAGCAGTTGAGTTTCCGGAAGAACAACCGTTCTCAATGACTTCAACAGAATAACTTCCCGAAGTTGAAACCGTGATTGATTGCGTTGTTTCACCAGTCGACCATAAATTATCCG